>JAEEGG010004887.1_pt1 | contig 32311 bp, 27 predicted proteins | sample 9134161 | NCBI WGS metagenome assembly JAEEGG01 (sample SAMN16246543, study PRJNA631951) | gut metagenome | biome: gut microbiome; feature: rumen; material: CR-attached | host: Bos | place: Iran: Karaj | collected 2018-10 | reverse complement strand
CTGGAATTTTAAACATCAATAAAAACGGTAACGCTGCGATGATATTAATAGCGCAACAAATAAGAGTTACAAACACATCTCTGAAAAATGCATACCACGGCAATTTTAAAATGCGGGCCACGTATGGGAGAATTACAACAAATTGCCTGATTAAGGATAGAATTGCGCTTACACCTGCTATAAAAAAGACTCCATATTGCGGCCATTTCTTTAAACAAAAATATACTATCAACACATTCAAAATACCGTTAATCACAAAAGAAATGGAATTCACTTTCAACTTATTGGATGCTGTGAATACATTGTACAAAGTCTGTGTTCCAGCCACTGGAATAAATGGTAAAAGAGCCAAAAATGAAAGACAGGTAAGTGTTTGAGCATCTAATGTGGGTTGCCACAAAGAATAGAACTCATATCCAAAACAACAAAAAGTGATAATTGGTATGGAAACCACCACACTTGAAATCTTCATACTCACTCTTAATTCTCTCAATATCTGATCCCTATCCGCTTTCGCCCAAGTCTGAATAATGGACGGGGCAAAATTTGTGTTCACCGTACTGGCCAATTGAATAATTGCAGATGGCATAGTTTTTGAGACGGCAAGAACACCCATCATAAAAGGGTTAACAAACAAGTTGGCAAACAATAAATCAAGCCCCGTATTGAGCATGTGACCACATTGGTTAACCGTATTCCATATTCCCGAAAGAAACAGATCCTTAACCGATTTCCATGAAAAATAGCCACGAATGAAATGTATTTCGGGGAGCAGTTTGTGATGCAGATGCATGTATATCGGCAATAAAACAAGGGAGAGAGAGGCACCCACCAAAGATATATAGAAAATCTTTACTGGGAAAACCGAAAACACTACCAAAAGCAGGATGGCATTTAATATCGTACTTATAGCGTTCAGAAGATTTCTATAATAAACCGAATTCGTCACAACCATCGCTATGGTAAACAGCGATACGACCAGACTAATGAAGAAATTGAGGAAAACGCAAGCAAATAAAAGTTTCACATCCAGCACCTCTGCGTTCTCAATCACAATAAGATTAGGCAAATCCCATACAACATATATGGCAAGAGGAAGAAAGAGAGCTATCATCAACACATTAAGGACACAAAGCGTAGAATAATAACCTCGGGACTTTTCAATTTCACCTTGATGATAGGACACCGAGACAAAACGAGCCCCCATCGAATTAAACGCCACGGTGACCAAGGAAGCATACATTACAAAATTCGTTGCCAGCTGAGAAAAACCGTTCGCCTCAGCGCCCAGATGCTTCACAATAAATGGTGACAAGAAAAAGCTAACTGCGAAAGCAACTACAGTTGTCACTAATCCCGTAACCAAATTAAATGCCGTTTGTATTTTATTGTTTTGAAGATTCATCATCTTCGCAGCGTATTTTTAAACGTTTTTTCCAAAATGAAGAGTGTGGCAAATATAGCAATAAAAAACTTCTATACACACCGAACGGTATCCATTTTGTCTCTCGAAAGTATTTGGGCCTTGTTTTTCGGGGCAGGTGTTCAGCCGTAAAGTAGGATGGAAATACAACAATTCAAATCTACTAGACAATCCATGAGACCGACAAGAGGAGATATGGACAAGCGAAGGATTAAACCACGGTTTTCGCATGATGAACTTATATTCATTAGTTTTTTGTATTTTTGCTTGTTTGTATTATTACTATTGATACTCTCCCTATGCCCGACCACACATCTAATAAACTAATTGCCAAGAATACTGTTCTCTTGTATTTTAGAACACTGCTCATATTGTTTGTTTCTATTTATACAAGCAGGGTCGTATTAAACACTTTGGGCGTTGAGGACTATGGAATATATCAGGCCGTTGGTGGAGTAATTGCTATGTTTACAGTCATTTCTGGGGCTCTTTCAAGTGCTATAAGCAGATTTATCACTTTTGAACTCGGACATGGAGATAAAGAAAAACTTCAAAGGATTTTTTCTACAAGTATTAATATTCAATTACTTATCTCTTTCATCATAATTATTTTGGCAGAATCTATTGGAATATGGTTTCTGAATTGTAAAATGAACATTCCTCCAGAGAGATTAGTGGCAGCCAACTGGGTGTTCCAATGCTCTCTCTTAGTATTTGTCATCGGATTACTAAGCACTCCATATAACGCCTGTATCATCGCCCATGAGCACATGCATGCTTTTGCCTACATTAGCATATTAGAAGCTGTATTAAAATTGGTAATTGTATATCTGCTGCTCATTTCTTCTTACGACAAGTTAATCTCTTATGCCATATTATTAGTGATTGTATCTCTTATCATTCGTATTTTATATGGCTTATATTGCAAACGGCATTTTGAAGAAGCTACTTATCACTTTATAAATGACAAAAGCATTTTTAAAGAAATGGCTCAATTTTCTGGATGGAGTTTTCTCACAAACGCTTCTTATGTATTCAACACACAGGGCATTACCATTCTCGCTAATATGTTCTTTGGAGTCGCCGTTAATGCAGCAAGAGGACTTGCAACTCAGGTTGATGCTGCTGTACTACAGTTTATTAACAACTTTTCAATAGCCCTTAATCCGCAGATAACTAAATCGTACGCGGCCAACGATCACGAACGCACCTTTTATCTGATATGCAAAGGGGCAAAGTTCTCGTTTTATTTATTATTGCTATTCATGCTACCATTGATTTTTGAAACAGATATCATATTGCAAATATGGTTGAAAAATGTTCCCGAACATACTTCAATCTTCGTCAAATTGGCTTTAATAGCTTCTATTGCTACTGTCATTGGTAACACCGGATATACTGCATGTGCCGCAACTGGCAACTTGAAAAAATATGTCTTAGTTCTTAGTTCTATTGGCGTACTTGCTTTTGTTGGTACATGGATTGCCTATGCCCTTGGATGCTCACCTGAAAGCACCTATATTGTCTTTGCCATTGTCTATTTTGTCATAGATATTGTTCGATTATATCTTATGAAACAATTAATTGACTTTCCACCCAAACTTTTTTATAAAGAAGTTTTACTCCCTATTTTCTTGGTTTCCTGTGCTTCTATCATTTGTCCTTTTTTAATTGTTTATTTCTTGCCCACCAGCATTTATCGACTAATTATTTCTATCTTTGTTTGTTTGATTTCTTCATGCATAAGTATTTATTTCTTAGGTTTAACCCACGGCGAAAAACTTTTTATAACTCATAAAATTTTAAAACGATGAAGATTTTAATACTAGGTGGAACTGGTGCTATGGGAATACATTTGACTCATATTTTGAGCCAAAGAAATGATAGTATTTATATAACTTCTCGACAAAATCTCACTTCGTTTGGTAATGTTCATTACCTACTAGGCAACGCCCACAATCTTACTTTCATTAAACAGATCCTTGCCTCTTCATGGGATGCCATTATTGACTTTATGATTTATTCAACTGAAGAGTTCAAGGAAAGATATGATTTATTTCTCAATGCCACTCCTCAATATGTTTTCCTGAGTTCTGCAAGAGTTTATGCTAATGACACTTCGCCTATTACAGATAAATCCGCTCGCCTTTTAGACACATGTCAAGACACTGCCTTCCTGCAAACAGATGAATATGCTTTACGCAAAGCCCGTGAAGAGAATTTGCTACTGTATAGCGGCAAAAAAAACTATACGATTATCAGACCGTATATCACTTATAGTGAAATCCGATTACAATTAGGTATTTATGAGAAAGAAAAATGGTTGTATCGAGCCTTGCATGGCAGAACCATTGTTTTCTCTTCTGACATAGCCCAACATATAACCACGCTCTCTTATGGGTACGATGTATCAGCCTGCCTTGCCCAACTCATTGGCAACCCGTCTGCAATAGGAGAAACTTATACAATCACTACATCTGAAAGCATCAGATGGAAGGATGTGTTAAACATCTATTTATCCGAAATAGAAAAACTAACCGGTCGAAAGCCCAAGGTAAAATTCATTGAAGAACCACTTGAATACAAAATGCCGGATTCAAAATATGTTATTAAATACGACCGACGTTTTGACAGAAGCTTTAATAACGAAAAAATAACATCCATCTGTAATGATTTTGTTTTTACAAAAACTGAAGATGGTCTTAGAAAATGTATTGCCGACTTTATCGCTCATCCTTCTTTTCATCCAATTAATTTCCTATACGAAGCTAAACACGATCGCATTACACACGAAATCACTTCATTAAAAGAAATCACTGGGTTTAAACCTAAAGTATCTTATTTGTTGTGTAGATTTACTCCTTACTTTGAAATCAAAACCTTCATAAAAACCAAGTTTTTTCATGGAAAATAAATTTTATTCTGCCGAAAAGAATGTTCAGATCCTAATTGCTTTACTCAAAGCAAACAACATTAGATATATTATCGCATCTCCAGGAACAACCAATATTTCATTTGTTGGTTCTGTTCAACAAGACTCGTTTTTCACATTATTTTCTGCTCCCGATGAACGTTCTGCCGCCTATATCGCTTGTGGACTTGCAGCTGAGAGCAATGAAGTTGTAGCTCTTTCATGTACAGGCGCCACAGCCTCGCGGAACTATTTGCCAGGTTTAACAGAAGCTTATTATAGAAAGTTGCCCGTATTAGCCATTACCTCTTCCCAAGATACCAAAATCGCAGGTCATTTAAGTGCGCAATTTATAGATCGTTCACAACATCCGTCTGATACAGTAAAATACAGCATTCAACTTCCATTAATACAATCCGATGAAGAGGAATGGAGTTGTATCATAAAAGTTAACCAAGCTTTATCTGAGTTATGGCGGAATGGCGGGGGCCCTGTTCATATTAATCTGATGACTCGTTACTCCAAAGATTTTTCAGTCAAAGAACTTCCTTCTGTGAGATGCATTAAACGCTATACATCTTTTGACAATTATTCAGAAGTGAAAAAAGAAAAAATAGCTATATTTATTGGTAGTCATCACCGCTTTACCTCACAACAAACTAAAATTATAGATTCTTTCTGTGAAGCCAACAATGCTGTGGTATTTTGCGACCACTCCAGTGGCTATTATGGTGAATATAAAGTTTTATATGCTCTATCAGCTTGTCAAAACATTCTTGATAGCAACTTGTCTCCAGATTTATTAATTCACATAGGAGAAATTTCAGGTGATTACTACACTATCGGCAGATTACGCGGTTCAAAAGAAGTTTGGCGAGTCAATCCAGATGGAGAGATGAGGGATCTTTTTCATAAATTGACAGCAACATTTGAAATGTCTGAAGAAGTATTTTTTAATCATTTCACCGAACACCCCATTGGTCATTCTGGTAATCAATACTTGAGTTCCTGTTTACAAAGACTAGAACAAATCAGACAAAAAATCGACCTTGAAAAATTACCCTTTTCCAACATTTGGATTGCCTCAATATTATCCCCACAACTCCCATCATATAGTTCTATTCATTTGGGCATCTTAAATACTTTGAGATCGTGGAATTTCTTTGGATTACCCCAGAATGTCTATTCAAACGTAAATGTGGGAGGCTTTGGAATAGACGGAGGTGTTTCTTCACTAATAGGCGCATCATTAGCAAACCCTGAAAAATTATTTTTTGGAATTATTGGGGATTTGGCTTTCTTTTATGATTTGAATGTTTTAGGGAATAGGCATATTGGAAATAATGTTAGAATCTTGCTTATTAACAATGGCATAGGAACCGAATTCAAAAACTATAATCATCCTGCATATGCTTTTGAAGAAACCGCAAATTTATTTATGGCCGCAGGAGGACACTACGGTCAACAATCTCATGAACTTATCAAACATTATGCGCAAGATTTGGGATTTGAATATTTATCAGCCGATAGCAAAGAAGATTTCTTAAATGCTCTCAATACTTTTATTTCTCCTCAAAAAAAAGCAAAGTCTATTATATTTGAAATCTTTACAAAGGATTCAGATGAAAGTGATGCCCTGAAAATAATTCATTCTATAGAAGAAGAAAATTCAAGCGAAATAAAAAAACTTATTAAAACTGGCGTGAAGAAAGTTATTGGTGAAGATAAATTTCGGACAATCATTACAAAAATAAAAAAATAGAATATTAGATTTACTATATGAAAATCGGTGTAATTACATGTTGGAATTCATTAGAGAATTATGGCCAAGTGCTCCAAGGCTTTGCCTTGCAACAGGTTCTAAAGACTATGGGACACGAACCATACATAATCCGATATGGAAGTAAAGAATCTATTTATTACAAATGCTTTTCCAGGAAATCCTTAATGTATAAGCTTATTGGTATATGGAAACGCTTCAAACATCCAACAGAATATAAAAAGTTGAAGAAGATATATGAAACTGATTTGATTCGTAATTTTTCTAATTTTAAAAAACACAACATAAACTATTCAGACCAACAATATTGGACATACTCTCAACTTGCTGACAATCCACCCGAAGCAGATGTCTATATCACTGGTAGCGATCAGGTTTGGTCGTATTCCCCTCAACACCCCTATTTTCAATCTGGCTTTTTAACCTTCGCTCCTCAATCTACCCATAAGGTGTCTTATGCAGCTAGTTTTGGCCCCAACATATACTTTAATGACAATCTCTCAGAACTGACCAATCTTCTAAAGCCGTTCAAAGCCATTTCTGTTCGAGAGCAATCAGGAGTAGAACTTTGTCATAACGCCGGAATGGTAGCTCAGTGGGTTCTCGATCCTACATTTTTATTATCTAAAGAAACCTACGAACACTTCATTCGCCCAAAAGCCAAACACGAACACCCCTACGCATTTTTATACTCAATTAACACTAAAAAGGCGGAAGACATTCGTTTTTCGGAACTTAGAGAGAAATTAGAGAATGACCAACTCCCGTTAATCATTACGCCTGCAGGTGGTTATTACCAATCTCTTGAAATATATCCTGAAGGCATTTATGATTATGCTTCTATAGAAGATTGGTTAACTAATATTTTCTATGCAAATTATGTTATAACCACTTCATTCCACGGCGTGGCTTTTTGTATCATTATGCATAAAAACTTTGTATTCATTCCCCTTAACGATAAACACAAAAAGGGAAATGACCGTGTAACACAACTATTATCCTATCTTGGTATTGAAAAACACATCTTAACAAATTCATACGAAGAAGCACTTTCTTCTCCGATTCAATGGAACGATGTAGATAGTAAGTTAAATTCTTTGAAAAGCACATCCATCTTGTTTATTTCAAACGCTTTATCATAACCCTCATGACCAAGCCCTCCGTTTCTATTATCGTTCCCGTTTATAATGCCGAACCATACTTGCATCGGTGCGTAGAGAGTCTGCTCAAGCAAACTCTGACCGACATCGAGATTCTGCTCATTAACGATGGAAGTACCGACAACTCTGGAACTCTATGCGACGAATATGCCACCAAAGACCCGCGAGTAAAAGTCTTTCACCGCACCAACCACGGTGTTGCCGCTACCCGCCAATTCGGTTTAGAGCTTGTCTCAGGAAAATATGTCATCCATGCCGATCCCGATGACTGGTTGGATTTGGATATGCTGGAAAAAATGTACAAGACGGCCGAAAAGGAAAATGCAGATTTAGTCGTCTGTGATATCAAAATGGAATATGAAAATAAAACAGTTTACTTAAAGCAATATTTTTCATCTTCAGACCCATCGAAAATAGTAATCGAATATATCAACAATCACCATGGCGGTTGCTGGAATAAGTTAATACGAACAAGTTGTATAGAAAAATACCATGTGAATTTTATTCCAGGAGTAAACTTAGGCGAAGACCGCATTTTTCATTTGCGACTTTTACAAAATCCATTAAAAGTAGCCAATTGTCCAAACACATGTTACCATTATGACAAATACAGCAATAGCTCGGCATATACTCATATACACCTTTCGCCTGATTCAGTCTATAAACAGGTCCTTTTTATCCAAAAGCTCTACGAATATTTACCTGTCGGATATAAGGGATATGGCATAGCTATTGTAGAAGGTCCAACAGCCTATATGGCACTGCAAACTAAAGCTTATTCTCCACCAGACTTTTTAAAAGTTTTTTCTCATTTGAATACCATCAAAATTCTCAAGATTCCCGACATGCCTCTCTATATGCGCATAATTGTATGGTCTGCCTTCCATATCAATTATCGTACGGCAGAGTTTTTACTCTCTTTCAAAAAATGGTTTAGGAAAAACATTAAAGGGATTAAAGAATAAAACAACTATTTAAGTAAAACCTAAACACTTACTTTTAATAAAATTAGTTTAATATCATTAGTGAAAACCGATAAAACATGCAAAATACACCTGCCGTTTCCGTTGTTGTTGCCGTTTATAACGCCGAACCGTACCTAAATCGGTGTATGGACAGTCTTCTAAACCAAACACTGGCCGATATCGAAATTCTCCTAATTAATGATGGTAGCACCGACATTTCCGGTACACTATGCGATGAATATGCACAGAAAGACCCAAGAGTAAAGGTTTTTCACCGTACTAATCATGGTTTGTCCGCCACTCGACAATTCGGGTTAGACCATGCTACTGGCACCTACATCACCCACGCCGACCCTGATGACTGGTTGGATTTAGACATGCTGGAAAAGATGTATCAAGCTGCAGAAAAAGAAAAAGCAGATATTGTTTTTTGTGATATAATTTGGGAATACGAAAACTCAAGTAAAAGAATAAAGCAACAACCATCTTCTACAGAATCTTCTCAAGTTTTAGTGGATTTATTTACCTATCTTAACGGAAGTTGCTGTAATAAATTAATAAAGGTTTCATGTATTCAAAAATATCAATTGAAATTTCTTGACACATGGAATTTTGCTGAAGACCGGCTCTTTAGTTTGCGCATGTTACAAAATCCTTTGAAAGTTACATACGCTCAAAATGTCGCTTATCATTACGATCAATACAGTAATTCTTCGTCCATATTTCGACCTAACACAACCGATAGAGTTTACAAACGCGTTTCCTACATCCAACGAATGCGAGAATATCAAACTACAGATAGCATCACCCCCGGTATTGATGCCATTGAAGTTATGACTGCATATTTAGCTATTCGAACTCACGCATATACTCCTGACGAATTTTTCAAAGTTTTTGTCCGTTTATACCATGTCCATATATTCAAACTTCCCAAGTTTGACACACCCTTCCATATGCGTCTCATCGTTTGGACGGCCTTCCATATCAATTACCGAACAGCTGAAAGGTTGATGGCATTTAAACTGTGGTACCGGAGAAAAATTAAGGGGCTTAACAACTAGTTTTTGTAAAAATCGTCAATCAAATGACTAAATTTACGTAAAAATCGTCAATCAAATGACTAAATTTACGTAAAAATCGTCAACGCATATTAATTTTTATTATTTTTGCATGCAAAAATAAAACAAGAATATGCTCATACGAACACTTCAAAAAGAAATAGAAGATCGAATCCAAGCTGGGAAAGTAATGATTTTATACGGGCCTCGGCGAGTTGGGAAAACCGTGCTCATGAAGCAGATTATTAGCAACTTCCAAGGCGAGACAAGACTACTCAACGGAGAGGATTACGACGTACAGGCTCTTCTTGCCGAAAAAAGTGCTGCCAATTATCACCGTCTTTTCGACGACGTTGATTTATTGGCTATTGATGAGGCTCAAAACATTCCCGATATCGGCGGCAAATTAAAACTATTGGTGGACGAGTTGCCACAATTGGCGGTGTTTGTCACCGGTTCATCATCGTTTGAATTACAAAACCAAACAGGCGAGCCTTTGGTGGGCCGTGCCAGTCGCTTTACCCTACTGCCCTTTTCTTTTCATGAAATAACGCAAATCGAAAATCCCATTGAGATTCATCAAAATTTGGAAAACCGTTTGGTTTATGGCAGCTATCCGGAAGTTGTTTTGCAGTCCGACAATAAACGAAACACTGAATATCTGCGCGATTTGGTTGAATCGTATTTGCTAAAAGACGTTTTATCCATTGACGGAATCAAAAATGCAGCCAAAATGCGAGATTTGCTACAACTCATTGCTTTTCAAACTGGTAGCGAGGTTTCATACGATGAATTAGCCAACACATTAAGTCTCAGCAAAAACACCGTGCAAAAATATTTGGATTTGCTATCTAAAGTATTCATCATCTATCGTTTAGGCGGTTATGCCCGTAACCTACGCAAAGAGGTTTCCAAAGCTGGCAAATGGTATTTCTACGATAATGGTATTCGCAATGCCCTTATAGGACGATTCAACCCGCTTGCATTACGAGACGATGTTGGATTACTATGGGAAAACTATTTTATTTCGGAACGAATTAAACGGAATTTCTTTCTGAAACAAGATTGCGCTTACTTCTTTTGGAAAACATACGACCGCCAAGAAATTGATTTGATAGAAGAAAATCTTCCTGAAATACACGCTTTTGAATTAAAATGGGGCGATAAAAAGCCCAAAACACCAACGGCATTCGCTAAAGCGTATCCTTCCGCCCAATTTAATGTTATCAACAGAAATAATTATTACGATTTTCTGTAGTGTCTAAAGAAAAAGATGGGGTCTCCTAAACCTTAAACGTCTTCATTACCCACTTCACCACAGCCGTAGGAACTAAACCTCCCAAACAGAACACCAAATCCTTGGCATCCGAAATGTGATGCAACGCTTCAAAGTAGAGTTTGGCATTGGTTGCAAAATGCCACCAAGTTCCTTTACCAAAGGCCAAACCGTTGTAATAGGCCAACGTTGCATTCATGTATCGCTTGCGAACGGCCTTGTTGGGCTCGTGTTGATAAAGCTCTTTATATAAGGCGTATGTGGTGAAATTTTTCTTATTAATATCCACTTTGCTCCACACACCGGTATCAGTAATACGATAGGTGGCCATCACATCCGGCATATAGTAGCCCTTCGAATCCTTTAAAGCGTAATAGACCATGTGTACATCGCGAGCATATTTGAAATTTGACATTATCAACTGGAAATCAATCACTTGACGATACATTGTGGTCAATGTTTTAGTTATCCATATCCACGGAAGTGTTTCAAAGGTAAAAGAAAAGGGCTCGGTGTACAATTGATCGACAGGCGAAGGTATGGACTTCCCCTCTTTTAACATATTCCAATTATGGCAAACCAAATTATAATCGGGATGTGTTTCTAAAAAATCCACCTGCTTTTGAAGTTTTTGCGGATCTGTCCAAAAGTCATCGCCTTCACAAAACGCAAGATACTTGGCAGTATCGGTCCACTCGGTTACGTATGGGGCGCGCGACTTATGCTGACTATAGTGGTTTTCCTTCAACAATAAAACGGCAAAAAAGCATTGGCGATTTACCTTGTGGCGAGCATATATGATGTGTGCATAGTCGGTATCCTTTTCGTAAGCAACCCCATCCTCGTTCATATCGAATTGTTCTTTCATATATTGGCGAATGATGGCAGGCGTCTCGTCGGTGGATGCATCGTCAACAACAATCGAAACCACAGGAAATGTTGTTTGTTGTAACACAAACCCATTCATCGTTTGTTGGATATACTGTGCCTGATTGTAAGTAGCGCAATAGGTACGGACTATATATTTGTATTCCTTCGTCATTATTTCACAATATCACTTTCCTAGTTAGATACAGGCATTATTCTCTGATTCTACCACTACGTAGTTTGTAATCATAGCTATGGCGTCCTTCCTCTCGGTAATCGCGATGGTATCGTTCCAAAACCTCCTTAAACACCTCATCATATTTAGGAATAAACAAATCATCTTTCTGTTCAAGATGTAAAATGATTTGATTTGCCAATTCTTGAGTTTGAGCAAGGTCTGTTTCCTTTTGGTAAAAACTTGTTCCTTGAATAGAGCCTGGCGACACATTTAATATTCGATTCTGGCTTCCCGCTTTTTCCAGTTCTACATTCACACTTTCAATAAAAATCTTTAACGCAGCCTTAGAAGCTCCATAAACCGCAAAAAAAGGCGAAGACATGAACCCAGCAATGCTGCCCATCACCCCACAATAAAAATCTTGTTGACCTTGCAGTTTTGAATAAAAAACTTTAATCAACTTGACGATAGCAATAGTATTTACCTTAAAAGAATCTTCAATATATTGTTCTGTAACATTCTCAAAAAGAGATAGTTTCCCAAATCCAGCCGTTATCATCAAGGTGTCAATGTCAGAAAAACGCTCGAAAAAAGCATAGTCATCTTTAGTAAGATCAAACTGAAAAGCTTCAATATTATCTTTTCTATACTTTTGTTCCAAGGGAAGTTTATCGACAATATATACTTTTTCGGTGTGAGACCTGGAGGCCAATTCCATTGCTATGCCAAGCCCTATGCCATTAGCTCCACCAACTACCAAAATGCGTTTCATCATTATATAATGGTTAAGTTTTCTCCTTTTCTGTAACGTTCTATAATATCAGCCACCACAGAACACTCGCTGCGTCGCAACATATAGGAACTTTTGCGGTTATTGTTAATCATAGAAACAAATTCTTGGATTTCGTAACGCAAGCCTTCCCCATCAAAACTATAGAAAAATTTCTTGTTTTCCGTTTGGTTTTCATAGCGCACTTCAAAGAAATCGGTTCTCCACCAAGGTGCCGGAACATAAATATATCCTTTGGTACCCGAAATAACAAGATTGCCTTCGGTCTTGGCCTTCAATCCTAAGGTTATTGATGAGGTGGCATGCGGGAAAGCAATCACTCCCTGCGTATATATATCCACTCCATTCTCCATTCGGCTATAAAAGTATACATCTTTATAGTCTTTGCCCAAAATACGTATAATCGCCATCAAGGGAAGGGGACTCAATTCAGTCATACAACCACCCGCCTGATTCACATCAAATTCGCGAATAGAACCAGAGAGCATCTTCGAAAGCGAAGCCTTGATATCTATTACCTCACCTATAATACCACTTTTAACCAAAGAAACCAAATGGTTAAAAGCGGGACAAAAAGCCGTCTTGCTAGCTTCCAACAATACCAAGTGTTTGTCTTCTGCCAACCTAAATAGTTCTCTGGTTTGCACACCCGACAAGAACATAGGAATTTCACATAGAACATGCTTACCTTTCTCAAGTGAACGCTTAGCATATTCATAATGTGAAAGATGAGGTGAAGCTATATAAACCGCGTCTATTGTTTCGACAAATTTCTCAAAGTCAGTATAATAAGAAGCAATATTAAATTTTATAGCGAAGTCTTTAGCCTCTTCTTCGGTCGGGCATAATACAGAAACCACTTCCACTCCATCAATAAGCAAGGTCTCAGGCACAAAACGTTTTGCTATTCGTCCTGCACCAATAACACCCAAACGCAGCACTTTTTGATTCTCTTCCCGCAACATTGTGCTTGAAATGCCCTCTGTACGAGGAAGATAAACCACCTGACAATATTCCTTCAGATAATCGAACTTGTTTTCCCAATCAGAACCAATGGCGAAAATGTCCACATCGTATTTTTGGATATCATCGATTTTCTGACCTACATAATCCTCAATAATAACCTCATCGGCATACCCAGTCGCTTTAACGGCTTCTACCCGTTCCAGGACATTATTGCGAACATTCAGTTTGCCCCTACTCTTATCAAAACTGTCACTAGTCACTCCAACAATGAGATAATCTCCCAAAGCTTTGGCTCGCTTTAATAAGTTGATGTGACCTTGATGAAGCAAGTCGTAGGTGCCGTATGTAATTACTTTTTTCATAGTGTCAAGTTTTATCAATGAACAACATAAGCCAGAATTAATCATTAAAATTGTATTCTTTATAGGGAATAAAAGGATTTACAATCAATTGATCATTAACGGCTCCTCTTTGTTGAATTGGCGGATAACTCATAAAATCTTTCCCATAGCGAACATTCAGCACTTCATGCCAACATACGGGGATCTCCACCTCAAACTTCTCAAATTTATGGGGAATCATTTTCTCAATCCATTCTGTCTTGTATATGATTGTCCTTTCCAAATGTTGCTTATCCAAAACAACTTTCATCATCATATAGTCAGAATTGTTGTATTCAGGATTAGATGCAATTCTATTCATAGCCTCCCATTCTAAAAGAGGATTGTCTGTTTTATTCGCTAAACATTTTGCTCTCATCTCTGGAGTAAGATATTCTGGATTCTGCATCTTCATCCAAGAAGAACACTTCTTAATGTGTTGCAACATTTTTTCTTTGTCTTCTTCCCATTTTTCAGGATCACAAAAGTCAAATGGGAAAATATCCAATGGAATACCTTTGTTATAATCTAAATGCTTAAATATTTTTGGGGTGAATGTACCCATACTATTACGCATAGTCACATTCGACATATAACAATTTGGATAGGTATATGGACTTTGAAGAGCATACGGCTCTTCCAATTCTTTAGGAGCAACCTTCACGAAAATATCATAATCTTTACGTGGCATAGCCACATCAATATCATCATCCCAAGGAATAAAACCATTATGACGAACTGCACCTAACAAACTCCCGTACATAAACCAATGTTTCAAATTGTATTTCGTGCAGATATCTCGAAAAACGAGATATAAATCCAACTGCAAAGCCCAAACCATCTTTTGTGTCTCCGAAATTAGGTAGTCGCATCTTACCTCTTCCTTGAAGAAATCCTCACCGAGGATGGCCCTCATGTCATGTTTTGTTTGCATCATAGTTGGTATATAGATTTAATCGGTAAAAATACAACTTTTATTTCATTCTTATTGCCGTTCGCAAATCATAGCCGTCCAGTTCAAACTCCTCATTGTGTCCTGGACAAACATGCAGTCCTAGGCCGGATAATGTTTGCAAAAAATCTAAGGTGGCCCTCAATTTCATGATATCCCCCCCCCTTAATTTTGTCACTGTACGCAGGTTGTAAATCAATGTATCACCCGTAAACAACAGATTGTCAATCCGCAAGCACACCGAATCTTCGGAATGGCCAGGGGTAGGAAATATATCCATGTCAAGATTGTCCCAAAGAGCAATTCTTTTCTGATAAATGCGAACACAATCTGTTCGGCTTATTGTAAACGGGGTGCCCGCATAGTAAGAGTTATTGATTCTGGGTTCTTCCAGCGCTTTTTTGGCATAATCATTGGCAACGAAAACAAGGCATTGGGGAAATTTATCAATGATTTCATTAATGCCCAAAATGTGATCAAAGTGTGTGTGTGTAAGCAGTATGCCAGTAATTTCTGTTTTACCATGCACCTTCATCCATTCAAATACAAGCCGCATATCGACCGGATCTACTATCCAGACGTTATTGGCCACATCTTGGGAAAGTATGTATGTATTTGAGTTGAACAATTGGTTGATAAAGCGCGTATGCTGTATCATCGTTTTGTTGTCAGGATTTATGCGGATAATTCAAAAATTTACATTGGGGTTTGTCCATATCCATCAGCACGGCACCCAAAGACATGCCTGTACCGAAAGCGGCAAACATCACTTTCTTACGCTTGCCATCGGCAAACATCTCCTTATGATGCTCGCACATCGTTACGGGTATGGTAGCACTGCTGCTGTTGCCGTACTTGGGCACTATGTCATTGAATAGCTTCTCTTCTGTAACTCCAAGTCGCTGAGACAGTTTCTTTAAGGTAAAGCTACTCGACTGATGGCAAACAAAATAGTCGATATCTTCAATTTTATCGCCCGATTTCGCCAACAGTTCCTCCATCACTTCGGGCGTTTTATTGATGATGATATTAAACACCAAATCGCCTTGCATCATCAAATGCTGATTGCCGCGCCAATTGCCAAATTCGTCTGGTTTCTCCTCCGTTGTTTCAGGTGTTATGGGCATTCTTGTGCCACCGGCGGGAATATAAACGGCAAAAGCGTCTTTACCATCATTCTTCAAGGAGCAATAGGCAATATTTTCGTTCTCACAATTTTCTATCACACTGATAGTCACCGCATCTCCTGTAATAGGACGACTTGCGCGGTCTCTTGTTGACACACGGAACGTGAGCATGTCGCCAGCAATGAGCAACACTTTCTTGTTGCGCATGGCTTCCAGCGTCATAAAGGAATAGGTAAGTCCTACGGTATAGCCACAACAACCTTGCGAGATGTCGAGGCACACCACGTCTTCGTCAAAATCAAACTTACCTTGTACAATGTTCGAAATGGGCGGTATAAAATGATCCGGCGACGTGGTTGTCACGATGATAGCGCCTATTTCGCTCTCCTTAAAAACACCGTCTTGAAGCATTTTTGTTATGCCATAAATAGCATAGTCGCCTACCGTCTCCCCTTCCAGTGCCACACGACGGGTACCAAACCCCATCACACGTTTCAGCTTTTTCATCTGAGCTTCCGAAAAGGAGTAGTTTCCCGCTTCGTCCATAAAGTCCACCTCGTGCGTAGGAAGCACTGAATAGATAGCGCTTATTTTCTTATTTTTGAAAGAGGACAACATAACTATTTTCTATTTCTCTCAATGGTTTGACAAATGGCCTCAATGTTGCAAAAATTTTCCGGAACCACATCCATACCGCTGATAGCGACACCCATAGCCGTTTCTATTTCATCGACCAAAGTGACGATATCAAACGAATCCAGCATACCCTCTTCGATGAAGTCCACACCTTCTTGCGTAAAGTCGAACTCAGGGCGCAATTCCGTTAAAATCTTGATGATTTGTTCTTTCATAAAGCACTTGAATTTGAATTTACAAAAGTACAAATTTTAACAATGTAACAAAGGATGAACCGCAGAAAAGCCACTCAAGTTAGTGGTTGACCATCACATAATCCAGCATGTTCTCTTCCACAAAACCATAATGTCGATACCGCTTAATGGCATTTTCGTTCGTGCGAATCACCCAAAACAATTGACGCTTAGTTGTTTTGCCTTCTTCAAAGAATCTTCTCAGCAAGCGCGAACCGACCTTCTTATCGCGGAAATCGGGGTGCGTGAACCAATAGCGCAGATATAGCGTGGTTGCGTTAAGCTCATAGATTAAAAAACCAGCGGTTTTTCCCTCTTCTTCGCAAACCAACACATGGCCTTGGTCTGCATAATTCTCCAATTCTTCCAAATAGGGAATCTGCTCCGTTTTCTCGTCAAAATATTGATGCAGAAGCGTATATATTTCAGCAACCTCTGACTTCCTTGCCTTTCTGACAGACTTCTCAGGCACATATTCCATCGGCTCGGTCATGCGTGTCATTCGCACAAGAGAGGTGGCCTCGGTAAAACCGTTTTGCCGAAACATCTCCACCACAGGCTGGCACTGCACCTCGCGACCTACCACATCAAAAACGAATGTTTTGTCAGTGTGCCTACTTGCAAATTGCTGTAAATCAACCGATAACTGTTCAAACGTAGTGCTGCAATAGAACACATTCCAAAAAACTGCATTTTGTTTGATGATAAACAAGGTGTTTCCCACATTCTCCACAAAACAATCGCCTTTGGCAATCCAAACACCGTGCTTGTCGGCATCCAGGTAAAAATTGGTCAAAAAGCCTTGACGCTTGGCGCGGATGTCGGCCGACAAAGTTTGCAGTTGCTCTATGGATGTGGCCGGTTGCATCATTCCTCCACTAATTTGCTGTAATACAACCTGTCAATCTTGCCGTTGGTGTTGCGCTTCAGTTCTGGCAAATGGTGATAAACCACAGGAATCATGTATTTAGGCAACGTGTTGCCGATGGCCTTACGGAAATCGGCAGCGGTAAGTTCTTGCTCTGCTTCGTAATAGAGCGTGATTTCTTTACGCTGGTGATTATAGACCACGCAGCCGTTCTTCACCAGTTTTAAGGTATTGATGATGACATGTTCAATCTCGCCCAACTCAATGCGATAGCCCAAATGCTTGATGAGGCTGTCGCGGCGACCCTTGAAGACAATTTCACCTCGGTCGTTGATGAACACCAAGTCGCCCGTACGATAGATGATTTCGGGATAACTGTGGTTCAGCGGGTTCTGTACAAAGGCGGCGGCAGTCTTTTCAGGATTGTTGTAATAGCCCATAGCCAAAGAGGTGCCACGGATGCACAACTCGCCCTCCTTGTTCGCCTCCGTCACATTCTGGTTGTTCTCATCCAAAATCAGAATGCTTGTATTGCGGAACGGCTTGCCAATGGGAATTGGCTCGTCATCGGCAATCTCGCGCTCAATGGTATAATAGACGCAATCGAGCGTGATTTCAATCGGACCATAGAAATTGGCAAAGGTGGTTTGAGGCAGATTTTTACGCCAGATGTTGAACTGCTTGGTGGGGAACACTTCGCCAGCAAACCAGCAGAGACGCAAATCGGGCAGAGGCACTTGCTCCAGCAGCCCCATATTGGCCATATTGACCATAATGGTCGGCACCCAGAAGATATAGCTAACCTTGTGCTGTTGCATCAGTTGCAGAATCTTCACAGGGAATGCCGAATAGGTGTCGGGAATGACCACAATGCTGGCACCCTTGCCTTGCAATAGGCACAATTCATAGCTCCAAATGTCGAATACGACAGGCGAAAGCGAACCGATGACATCGTTTTCCGAGAAGTTGTACTCATCGAACGTTTGCGCCATAAAGTCGATGAAACTCTTATGGTTAAGCACCACCCCTTTAGGCGTTCCTGTGGAGCCACTGGTATTGATGATGCAATAGGGATCGGTGTCGATAAGGTCGCTGTTGCGTTCCAAAAAATAGGTTTGCGCCGGAACCTCAGCAGTCACCTCCTCAATATTGATGACCTTAACCTTGTCGCCCGCAATCGGCTCAATTACAGCCTTATAGCGAGTATTAGTAATCACTGCCGCAGGTTGAATCAAGGCGAAGATATTTCCCAAACGCTCGGCGGGATTCTTCACATCAAGATTCATGTAAGCGTTACCGCTGTAAGTGATGGCCAAATCGGCGACGGCCGCCTCAATGCATTTGGGCATAAACATGGCTATGGGGCGGTTTTTGCACTGACAGGTATCTACAATGGCCTTAGCCAATTGGCGAGCTTTACGATCCAGTTCATCAAAGGTAATCTGTCGGTCACCCTCCTTAACCGCCGTTCTATTGGGGAAGCGGTTAGTTGTTTCGATAAAGTATTCTATCAGATTGATTTTCATATTCTTAATTCAATAAATAACCGCCATCAATCACCAAATTTGTTCCTGTTACCCATGACGAAGCTTCTGACAACAGATAGATGGCACCATGGGCAATGTCTTCAGGTGTTCCCAAGCGTTTCAAGGGGTATTTATCCAACATGATTTCCGTGTGATGCTCTTCCCCGGCAATGGCAGTGGCCAAGTTCAGATTGTTGGATGGCACCAATCCTGGATTGATGCTATTGATGCGGATGCCTTGCGGTGCCAATTCCAATGCGGCACCCTTCATAAAGCCGTTCACGGCACCTTTGGTGGCACAATAGGAAGTGTCGCCCTTGCTGCCCACAAAAGCGCCCGTCACGGCAGAAATGAGCACCACCGACGAACCGCGTTTCAGTTTCTTCTTTTTCACTAACATCGACAGCAGGAGCATGGTGGAGGTGATGTTGACATTAAAAATCTCTTCCACGTCCTCACGATTAAAGTGCTTGATAGGACACACCTTAGGAATGCCGGCACTGTTTACCCAGCCATGGAGTTCGGGCAGAGCGTCAGCCAATGCTTCCAAATCTTCCTGTTTCGAAAGGTCGCATGGCATAATCAAATGCCCGGCACCCGACATTTGGGATAGTGTTTCTTCTAATCGCTCGCGGTTTCGACCATTTAAAATGACCTTGGCGCCCATTTCGGCACAAGAGATGGCTATACCCCTTCCAATACCTGAAGAAGCACCTGTAATCAAGACAGTCTTACCGTCTAATGAAAAAGGGTTCATCTTTATTTATTTTCTACAAATTCTGCCAATTCGGCTATGGTAGTGTGATTACGCAAATCGGCACCCGTGATGGTCTTATTATAAACCTCATCTACCATCGCAACGATAGAAAGAGCAGTCAATGAATTCCATTCATCAAGGGCTTTGTAATCCGTTTCGGGAGTGAACATTTCCATCGGGGTCTCGTCAAATTCCCCAGCAAAATTCTCTATGAATTCTTTAATATCCATAACTAATTGATTTATATTTAATTATTCTATTGAGTAATCTTTAATTTTTCCTTCGTAAGTTGGAATATGTAATAATGATGTCACGTTACAATCGGGACACATACGCTTAACGATTTTTTGGAGAGTATCGTCTGTGCCGACCTCAAAAAAGTTATCAACGCCATCTTTCGCCATATTCAGCGTCATCGAAGTCCATAAGACGGGGTGCGTGATATGCTGAATAAGATTTTCTTTGATTTCGACAGGGTCGGTATGAGGAAGCGCATCAACACACTGATAAACAGAACAATGCGGCGTATTGAACGGGGTAGCTTTGATAATTTCTCCCAATTCCTCTCTGGCTTCATCCATATAAGGAGTGTGGAAACTGCCACTAATAGCCAATGGAACAGCTTTCTTGGCGCCTTCTTTCATAAAGGCCTTGCAAGCGACACGCACCGCTTTTTTGCTGCCCGAAATAACCACTTGGCCAGGACCGTTGTAATTGGCAAAATAGAGAGGTTCGCCCGTCTCATCCCAGATCTCTTTGATGCGTTGTGCCACATATTCGTCCGACAAACCGATCACAGCTCCCATGCCAGTAGGATATTTCTCGCATGCCTTTTGTCCAATAACAGCGCGGTTAAGCACAAGATTCAGGCCATCTTCAAAGGTGATGGTGCCATTGATGACGAGGGCGGCAAACTCACCGAGCGAGTGTCCCGCCACCACATCGGGCTTCACCTCATCCTGACAAAGAGCCAAAACCGTTTCATATATGAAAACCGAAGGCTGCGTATTCTTGGTCTGCATAAGCTCCTCTTCGGTCCCATTGAACATCACATCGGTAATGCGATAACCGAGAAAGTCATTGGCACGCTCAAACAGTTCCTTTGCCTTAGGAAACTGCTCGTACAAGTCTTTGCCCATACCCTCTTTCTGACAACCTTGTCCGGGAAATATTAGCGCTTTCATTTGGATGACTTTCTTAACTGTTTCAATCGGCGTATAATAGCCGGCATTTCATAGTCGCCAGCATTTTTATGGGCATAATACTCATCCCTCAGGATAGCGGCATAGCTAACATCATAAAAGCGACCGTTCTTGTATGCGGCCTGACGTAGCAGTCCCTCACGAGGCATAAACATCAGTTCCTCAACCATATTGCTTGATTTATGCCCCAGTATGGACTTGCCGTACAGACGATTCAAATTCAATCTTTCAAAAGCATATTCTAACATAAACAGAATCGTTTCAATCCATGCATAGCCATCACGATACTGCGGATCACCGATGACAATGGCACCTGTTTCGGCCGAACTGTTGATATAATGAATGTTGGTCAGACATGCCCAACCCACCATTTTTCCTGTATCCTTCGCACAAATAGCCCAATAGGCTGAATATGGATGATGCATTTTATGAGCCCTTACCCATTCCAACTCTTCTTCATAACAGGTTTTTTTATTAAGACCTATGGTGTACGCATTAAGTTCATCATCATTCTTCCATTGATGAATCAACACAGCATCTTCATCTTCTAACGCTCTGAAATAAACCGTCTTTTCCATATTGTCACTATTTTAATATTAATTTTTCTTTTGCCGATTGGTACAACAAATAACCACTTCTGTCCGCATTGCTATGTACTTCAACCAAAGGTCCCTCTTTCAACTCATATTCCACAATATCAGGATATTGCGAATGATTTTCAATAACTTTGCCGACAAACGGAGCTAATTGGCTGTAGAAGTATACGCCGGAAAACAAATTTCGTTTCATTTGAGGCTCAACAAATTGGCCGACAGCCAACGCTAACGCCCCTTTGACCATGTCATAGCCTGTTGACAACCGCACCAAATCGGAAGTAATAAAATCGCCTCCCATACGAGCTCCTATCTCAATGATATACAAGTCGCCACGCGAATTGAGTTTTATCTCCGTATGACTTGGTGAGTTCTCAATTTTCAATGCTGTCAGGGCCTTTTCCACCATATTTTTGATTCGGGACGCCATGTCTTCAGGAATATCAGCTGGCTGATGATGCTGTAATTCAACAAAATGCGGTGCACCGCTTGTTACTTTGTCGGTAATTTGGACAAAATAATGCTTGCCCTTGCAGCTAAGATATTCCACACTGAATTCGCGACCGTCTATAAACTCCTCTATGATAGCCTGTTCTGTTCTCGAGTGGTCAAAGGCATCCTCCAAAGCCTCCTTCAAACCTTCCTGTGAATCCAATTTGGTAATGCCTTGGCTTCCTCCGCTATCCAAAGGTTTAACAATGATAGGACACTCTAAATCAAAACCTTGCAACAAATCACCCTTCTTTACTTTTTTGTATTTCGGAACAGGCAGTCCGTTTTGCTCAAAGGCTTGACGCTGTGTATATTTATTCTCTGTAAGTTTGAGACACAACTCATCATTACCCACCAAGCCCATGGCTTTCGCCACATAAACCACCGTAGGAAGCGCCGATTCCAAACTAAAGGATGTAATACCATCAACATGTTCCGCCTTGCATATTTCTAACACTTTTTCTTTTTCTGCAAAAGAAACAGGATAAAACTTATCGCAATACTCTTTACAAACGGCACCTTCAGCCCATGCTATGCCTATAATAGAATAGCCCAGCGCTTTTGCCTGCCTGTAAAAGGGTATCGACGGCTCATTGGCTCCTAAAACAGCAATCTTAGCCATGGTAATGACGGTTTATTATTTCAACAACTTTGGCCATGTCCTCTTGAGTATATCTTTGGTCTATAGGTATGGCTAATAATGAATCGTAAATATATCTTATGCTCTCATCTATAATAACTTCATCATAAACCACGGGCCATATCACTGGCGCATAGATATGTTCTTCGGCCAAGGCCAACTGAAGGGCTTTCCTATCTTGGGTGTAGAAAGTAAAATACAACGGCGCCGTTTTTACCTCACCCATATCTCTACACACAACTTCAATCTCTTCTATTTTGGAAAGATTCTCAAACAGATATCGATAATTCTCAACTCTTGATGTCTGGCATTGATCTTCTCTTTTTTCTTTGAAAATAGAATAAGAAAACGACGACATCTTATGAGGGGTGATATGATGGTCAATCTGACCTTCCGCCTTTTTGTTCAATTTAATTGATATATCTTTAATCAACTGATTCTGAGAACGAAAATAAGCACCTCTAAGATACATGGCACTCGTCTGAACTGCGACAAAATCATCATTCTCAACCAATGGTTGCGGAATGGATGCTGCCCCCTGCTTGGATTTCAAAAATGCCCCATCAGGAACCTTGAACCATTTTCTATAACTACCCACATAGTAATCAACAAAATCCAGATTCTGCTTGGTGTAGATCCCTTGGGTAACATCGACCACAATCCGACAACCTTGTTCGTGCAACTCTTTCAGCAACGCCTCCTCTTCTTGATTCAATTCCATGCCGTAATAAGGATGGACAACAATGAGAGAAATCTGATGCTGTTTATATTGTGCCCTTACACTGTCGCTATTCATCCGGAGATTTTTGTCCACTGAGAAATAGTGACACTCCCATCCCAACTCCTTAAAAGGAGTGATAACCGTATCACAAGTATAGGCAGGCAGAAGTACCCTTTTATTGGTTTTGCATAAGCTGTCGGCAATGGCATAAAGCGCCTCTCTGCATAATGAAAAGTAAACCAAATCATTATTGACAGCACGACCATCCTCTACGGGAACAGTCTGCAAATCAGAATCATACAAAGGGAAAATACTGCCTATATCTTTCATTGGACTATTATTTTTAACCATGTATGAATACTGTGTAAATAGTTCTCCATCTCCTTCCTATCTCTAAACTTCAACACCAACGTACCAATGGCATCGTTTGCACCATTGAATGGGCCTACCCTGTCGTTTTTCTTCACCCACAAGTCTTCTTCCACGATTTCGGCAGGCAAATCCTTCGCAATGTCAAGACGCTCGAACAGACCCGACTGGTCGGCATGCAAAATAACCTCTGCCCAATGACCTTGATAAGGTTTCTGTTCGATTTTGGGCACCGAATCGCCTACAATATAGCGGGTTTCCGCAGTTATCAGGTCAACGCCCGTTGCATAATGCAACATCTCACACAAGCGATTGCCCCCGCCACGCGGCGACACTTCCATAATGTAGGGCTTACCATCAACGCCAATGCGTGTCTCAATATTGTACACATTGGTCTTCATATCCAACAATTTAAGCAAACGCTGGAGTTCCGAGGTGAGATAGGCTTCCTGTTCCTTGGTAAAGGTTGAAGGCCAACTGTAAGCCGCTGGCGTGTATGGATTGGCTGCCGAATCATCAAAATATTGGGCGTTGAAACTTATGAATTTCAATTGCCCGTCAACAGAAAAACTGTCGGTATCGGATGAGCAACCCATCTTCTCGATAAAGTCCTCAATGATAATATGTCCAGACAAAGATTTGTCAAAGGCATGCTCCACGGCAGCCCTCAGTTGCGCAGGATTCTCCACCTTTGTTACCCCTTTGGAACCCGCCGAATCCGTGGGTTTGACAATCACAGGATAAGAGAGGATATCTTTATCTGCCATAGCATCCTCAATTCGAATATAATCGTGCGCCTGGGGTACATTGAAACCATGCTCTTTCAGAAAGGCGCGAAACCGGTCTTTATTCTGCAAAATACAAACCGACTCATACGGTCCGAAAGAAGGCAGTCCCATCTTTTCCTGCACATAAGATGCGGCCACCACGCCCGGATCCACCCCAAAGGCCATGATGCCGTCAATCTGATGCTCTTGAGCCACTTTCAGCACCGCTTCTTTGTCAATGATGCTCACATTCACATACTCATCGCTATACTTATGGGCAATATTGTCAGGAATATAGTCGGCCGTGATGACATAATATCCCTGTTCGTGTGCCGCCCGAATGACCGGCAACAAATAACGAATACCACCCAAAAGCATCAATTTCTTCATCACTAACGATATTACTTTCTAGAATTCATTTTCACCGCCCTCACTACTCTCTCCAGCATCTCCTCGGTCAGTTCGTGGTGCATGGGCAGACAGATGACCTCGTCGGCGATGCGGGTGGCAACCGGCAAGTTGGCGGGTGCTGCCGACGGCAGGTTCTTGTAAGTCTCGAAGGTGCTAATAAGCGGATAGAAGTACCTGCGGCCGTACACGTTATACTCTTTCATCTTGAAATAGAGCTCGTCGCGAGTCATGCCAAACTCTGCCGCATTGATGAACACGGGGAAGTAGGAATAGTTGTGGCGAACACCTGGCAGGTCTTCAAAATAGCGAAGCCCAGGCACCCCACGCAACGCCTCGCGATAATACTCGGCTGCCTTGCGCCTTGCCTCAATGGCCGCATCGACATACTTCAGGTTGAGCAAGCCGTACGAAGCGCGCACCTCATCCATCTTACTGTTGATGCCAGGGGCCACTACCTCCGTCTCACCGTGAATACCGAAATTCTTCAAGTCGTCAATGTAACGCTTGGTGTCGGCATCATGGCAAACCAACGCACCTCCCTCCAATGTGTTGTAAACCTTGGTGGCGTGGAAACTGAGCGCCGACATGTCACCAGCCTCAATCACACTTTTCCCATTCTCCGTCACACCAAACACATGGGCAGCATCATAAATCACCTTCAGTCCGTGCTTGTCGGCAATAGCCTTAATCTTCTCTGTATCACATGGATTGCCATAGCAGTGCACCGGCATAATGGCCGTGGTTTTGTCGGTAATGGCCTCCTCAATCTTGTCAGGGTCTATGTTGCAAGTCACTGGGTCAATATCAACAAACACCGGCTTCAGTCCGTTCCACCAGATGGCATGCGTGGTGGCCACAAAACTGTAAGGCGTGGTAATGACCTCACCTTGAATGTTCAACGCTTGCAAAGCCGTAATGAGCGGAAGCGTGCCATTGGTGAACACCGAAATGTACTCCACACCCAAATATTCAGCAAGCGCCGCCTCAAACTCCTTGTGGAAACTGCCGTTGTTGGTAATCCACTTCTTGTCCCATATCTGCTGCAGATAGGGAATAAACTCTTCCAACGGCGGAATCAGCGGAGAGGTTACCAATATGTTTTTGTCAGCACTCATAACTCTTTCTTTTTAATCGTTTTACGCCTGTACCGTCTTTCGTTTTTTACGATAATCCACAATGGCCAGCACAACAAGGCCGATAATCACCAAGTTGAGCAAATACTTGCAAATCACCGAAACCCTACCTGCCTTCTCAACGATGGCGGGACGGAACTCAAAGCGGATATCGTGTACACCTGCCGGAATGTTCAGCGCACGCAAGGTGTAGTTGGCACGGAAATGGTCAACGGGCTTGCCGTCAATGTAGGCGTTCCAACCGTAAGGATAGTAGATTTCGGAGAATACGGCAATGCCATCCTGCGACGAAGTGGAGTGATATTCCACATAATCAGGTGCGTAGGCTGTCAGCTTGATAGAAGCTGCCGTATCGTGATGTGCCACAAAGCCTTGCACATATTTCTCGTAATCCTTGCTGGTAACCAGTGTGTTGCGCAAATTGACCTTATTCAGCATCTCCGACTCCTCGTCGGGCGTGTTCACCATAGCCACGGCCTCCACAAACCAAGCGTTGCCCATAGCATTGGGATTAACCAACGGTATGGGGCTGCCTTCGCGCATGGGCACCACCACATACTTCATGTTGAGCATGTTGAGCACGGGGAACAGAGAGTCGGCAGGACAGTTCTCCAGTCGCCCACCCGTCTGCGAAATAGCACCAAACAGCGGATTGATTTCGGGCATAATGTGCGCATCGATCAAATCCTGATAGCGACGCAGCTTCACAGCGCTGTAGCCGCCAATGGACTTGAAATAGTATGATGTGCGGGAATCGTTGAACGTATTGACACTCAAGTTCAACACGCGGAAGTTGGGATCTGTATCTGCGAGCAGCTCCTCCTCGTATGGCATCGGTGTGAAATATTTGTCGAGTTGCTTCTTAGCCACGAAATTGTCATCGTTGAAAAACTTGCGGTCGATAGGCCACATGTCGATCAAGATAAAGCAGCCCAGCAGTGCCACAAAATAACCGAATTTCAGTTTTTCCTTGGCAAACAACCATACCAACCCAGCACCGACAATGACAAAGAAGAGCGAACGCCATACACTCGTGCGGAACATCGAAGCACGTTCGGCTATCACAGCATCCTTGATCCAATCGGGATATTGGGCAAACATCTGCTCGTCGCCCGTGCAGGTGTAGCTTGCCGTCATGCTCATCACGAGGGCCACCAGACACAAGCCCACTGTAATGCCCGCTGCTATGTAGATGTTCTTTAACAGTTTCTCTTGCGAAATAGCCTTATCCATAATGGTTTTGATGGCCAGGAAGCCCAGCAGCGGCATGGTAATCTCGGCCACTACCAAGATGGAGGCCACCGCCCTGAACTTGTTATACATCGGGAAATAGTTGAAGAACAACTCCGTCAGCGGCATGAAATGGCGACCCCACGCCAGCATAATCGAGAAGAGCGTGGCCACCAGCAAAGCCCACTTGTAGGGACCTTTCACAATGAGCAATCCTAACACAAAGAGGAAGAAGACGATGGCTCCCACATAGACAGGGCCTGCCGTGAAGGGCTGCTCGCCCCAATAGCCGGGCACATGCGCGCAGAAGCCAGTGGCATCGCGACGCGACACACCGTGACTGGTCAATGTTTTGAACAACTTGGAGTCGGTGCCCACATTGTAACCCGATGCGTAACCCTTAGCACCCGGCACCAGCAAGGTCATCGTCTCGTCAATGCCGTAGCTCCATTGCGTAGCATAGTCCAAATCGAGGCCTTCGGTCTTGTTCTCGCTATCATCGGCCTTGGTCAGCTCGGAGTGGCCGCCACGCATGGTTTCGCCCAGGTACTCACGGTTGGCCAAGAAGGGAGCTATCTGTGTACCCACACCCAGGGCAAACGAAGCACCGAAAATCACGATGCCCAAAAGCAAATCTTTCCAACGTTTCTCCTTGATATGGATGTATAACTCGGCACAGGCCATCACACCTATGAGCATGAACATATAGAGCGTCATCTGTGGATGCGCCAGCACGGCCAGCATGGTGTATATCATGGTCAACGCCGCACCCCACGCATATTTCTTCTGGAAGATAAGATAGAAACCCGCAATGACGGGCGCCAACAGGCCTAAGGCCACCACCTTGGAGTTATGGCCAGCAGCGATGATGATAAAAAAGTACGACGACAGGGCCATCGCAATCGCCCCGACAATCGCCAACCACGTATCAATCTTAAACGCTTTCATCAAGATGAAAAAGCCGATGAAGTAGCCGATTATCAGCGCCAGCACGCCTGTGAAGCCGAAGCGGGTCAATTTGCCAAAAGGAATCTGTACCACCGGAGCGGGATACTTGCCACCGCCACTCTGGTACGACGGCATACCGCTGAACATGGCACCCGTCCAGAAACTGTAGTGGCCCGTTTTGTTGTATTCCATGCACTCATGGTTCATTCCTTTAGCCGCTATCTGGTCGTCGGCCTGCAGAACTTTGCCGTCCAACACTGGCGACGCATAAGCGATAGTTAATACAATAAAAACTATAAGTGCCACTAAATAAGGCAGATACTTCTTAATAAAATCCTTTTTCATCTGATAATATTTTAAGGTGGTAAAAATAGTAAAAAAAACGCTACTATGCCGCAAAATTCCTATCTTTGTCGTTTAAAACAGCATTATTTAAAATCTTTCTTCTATTGCATAAATCATGAAGCGTCTTATTCTCTGTCTTAGCGCCTTGCTTTTATCCTTTTCGCTTGGAGCCCAAAACTACGCCAACCTCATCCGCCGCGCCGGCACACAGAAAGAGATGGCGAAATATCCCGCCGTCACCATCTTCGACAGCACCTCGGTCTTTATGGAAGAGAACGGCTTGAGCTATGTCAACACCCATACGCTGACCAAGATACTGTCGCACAAAGGGGCCGCCGAGAACAGCACCGTTAAGGTGGACTACGACCCGCTGTCGGCCTACGTGGAGATCCGCGAAGTGCGTGTGCATCGCCACGACGGCACCATTGAGACCATCACCAACCCCGAGCTCGACTATGTGGCACCCGCCCGCATGATCTACTGGGGCGCATCGCAGAAGATGGTCGAAGTGGGCCATCTCGACATTGGCGACGCCGTGGAGGTGGTGGCCTTCCGCAAAGGCTTCACCTACGCCCTGCTGCACGATGAGGACCCCGACGCCAAATACATCCCGCCTATGCGCGGCCACTTCTACGACATCGTGACCTTCTGGAGTAACCAGCCCGTGATGGAGAAAGTTTATCGTGTTAATGTGTTGAAAGAGAAGAATCTGCAATTCTGCGTCTATAACGGAGAACTGCAAACTTCGGTGCAAAACGACACCACCCCCGACCGCCAATGGTTCACTTTTAGCAAGAAAAATATCCTACCCCTGAAAAAAGAACCTTACATACTGGCCAGCAACGATATAGAAACCAAACTGCTGCTCTCAACCAGTCCCGACTGGCAAGCCAAATCGACCTGGTTTTATGGAGTAAACGAGGATTTCGGCAGCTTCAAGGCCACGCCAGAACTGCAGAGCAAGGTTAACTCGCTGCTGAAGCCCGCCAAAACGGAGCTCGACTCCATCAGCATCCTCACCCATTGGGTGGCCGACAATATGCGCTACTCGGGCATCTCGATGGGCAAGGGCGAAGGCTACACCTTGCACAACGCCGAGATGAACTTCACCGACCGCTGCGGCGTGTGCAAAGACAAGGCCAGCCTGCTGATTGCCATGCTGCGTGCCGCCGGCTTCAACGCCTACGCCGCCATGACCATGGCTGGCGAACGCATCGACCGCATCCCCGCCGACCAGTTTAACCATTGCGTATGCGTGGTACAGCGACATAGCGGTGAATATCAGCTACTTGACCCGACATGGGTGCCGCTGCTGCGTGAGTTGTGGTCGAGTGCTGAGCAACAGCAGAACTACCTGATGGGCCTGCCCGAAGGTGCCGACCTGAAAGAGACGCCCGTCTCGCCCGCCGAGAACCACTATGTGCGCATCAAAGGCTCTTCCACCCTGTCGGACAACGGCACCCTCAAAGGCGAGTTCACCATCACCGCCGAAGGGCAGTCGGACAAGGCCGTGCGCGGCGTCTTCTCGGCCCGCTACAGCGAATGGCAGAACAATGTGGAAGCCGAATTGCTGCGCCTCTACCCGCAGGCCGTCATCAACTCCGTCACCTATACCGACGAAGAGAAATATTTGGAACAACCTGTCAAAATCACCTACAAATACACGATTCCAAACTATGCCATTGCTGGCGACAAAGAACTGATATTCACACCCTTGCTCGCCAAGGGCGTCTTCCGCCGTGCCATGGGTCACCTCAGCTACAGCACCGCCCTCGAAACACGCAACTACCCCTTCAAGGACCGCTGCTCACGACTGGTGGAAGTGGAAGAGAAAGTGCAGTTGCCCAAGAATGTCAAAATAGCCTCGCTGCCCGAAGCACAAAAAGTGGACGGCACCGCAGCCAGCTATAGCGGCGGCTACACGGCCGACAAGCGCTCGCTCACTTTCCAGCAAACCGCCTCGTTCAACAAGCGTGTGTATGAAGCCGAAGACTGGCCGGAGTTCCGCCAATGCGTCAACGCTCAGCAGTCGTTTGCCCAACAAGCCGTCATCCTGACTAAATAAATGATAATGAAGCGAATAACTCTTTTTCTAAGCCTACTCATATTGCTTGCCACTGCTTGCCAGTCGCCCAAAACGGCCAACAAGGGAGAGATGCGCGAGATGACCGACTCGTACGGCCGCACGGTCACCTTCTGCCAGTCGCCGCAACGCATTATCTCGCTCTCGCCACCCATCACCGAAGCCATCTTCCTGCTGGGCAGTGAAGACAAACTGGTCGGCGTGTCCGACTTCTGCACCTATCCACCTGAGACAGAAAAGATTGTCCATGTTGGCGGCATGCAAAACATCAATGTCGAAAACCTGCTTTCGCTACGGCCCGACCTCGTGCTCATCGGCTCCATCGTCTCCAAAGAGAATGTGGACAAGATTGAGCAGGCGGGCATCCCTGTATTCACCATCCGCTTCGAGACCAGCATCCACGACATCAAGCCTATGCTGGAGATTTTGGGCACCATCTTGGGCAAGGAGGAGCTGGCACAGCAACGTATTGCTGATATGGAGCAGCGGCTTGCACAGGTGCATCAGGCCGACAGTACGGAGCAGCGGCCGTCGGTCTATTACGTCGTTGGCTTTGGCAAAGCGGGCGACTTCACCGCACCCGGCCATTCGCACATCAACGAAATCATCACGCTGGCGGGCGGCCGCAATGTAGGGCAACCGCTGACCACCTGGAGTGTCAGCCGCGAGTACCTGTTCGAAGCCGACCCCGACATCATCATCGTACGCCAAGAAGACCGCGACGCCTTCGTAAGCACCTACCCCTACACGCAGCTCACCGCCGTCAAGACTGGACACGTCTATCCCATCGAGTCGGGCTGGATCGACAATGTGTCACCGCGGAATGTGAACGCCATCGAATGGCTACGGGATAAGATAGAAATGGGACAATAGTGTTGAACGTAATTATCTGCCCCGTAGAGACGTTTCATGAAACGTCTCTACAACCAATCATTGCCCATAAAATTCATCATACGCCCATTTCGCCACATTTTCCTCAATATATTTGGCAATATTATTCATTTCATTGGTATTGCGAATAATGCGGTCATAGAACCGTGGCTGCCAAGCAAAGGGAATGTTGTTTTTGTTGGCGTAACGGGTGACAGATTGTTTGAACAACCTTATAACAACCGATAACCATGATTGCATTTTTGTTGCTATTCTTATTGATTCTTGTAGAGACGTTTCATGAAACGTCTCTACATTTTTCGCTTGAACATAGTCAATAATCCGTTTATCGTGCGGCGTTTTTTTTCCATCAATTATTACCACCGCATGTATATGATTGGGCATTATCACCCATAAAGGTATTTCCGCATAGGGATAATGGAAAGTAACTTTTCGAATTTGTTCTTCGGCATATTCCCCAATTCTTGACAATATCATGGTGGGCCCCTTTGTAGAGACGGGGCGCGCCCCGTCTCTACAGAAATGATTTACATCCCCATTCATTATTTTTCCAAAATAATGTTCTTTGCCTTTCGTACAAATTGTAACAAAATACATTCCACCATTATAATCATGCCAACCTGCACGCGCAGA
>JAEEGG010004885.1_pt1 | contig 32313 bp, 26 predicted proteins | sample 9134161 | NCBI WGS metagenome assembly JAEEGG01 (sample SAMN16246543, study PRJNA631951) | gut metagenome | biome: gut microbiome; feature: rumen; material: CR-attached | host: Bos | place: Iran: Karaj | collected 2018-10 | reverse complement strand
TAACGTCGAAACCATACTCATCTGCCAGCCAGACCTTCAATCTGTCTTCCTGCGCCGCCACCTCTGGCACCACACGTATCTGATATTCATTCGTCATATTTCGGTTGCAAAATTAATAATTTATAACGGGATTTGCAAGAAACAGAGGCACAAATCCGAAATAATAAGCTCCAAATCTTGACGATAAGTGAGACGACCCACTATCAGACAGTTGTCTATGCCAGGAAATCTGTATGAACTATCAAATAGCTCTTAAGAATTTCACCACCGCATCGCGATCGGCCTTTGGTAGTTTATAGAATTTCAGCGTAGCAGCATAACCATCGCTCTTCTTCGAATAGCCGTGCCAAAGGATAGCCTCAATCTCATTGCGAGCACGACAATCGTGCAGACGGTCTTCGGCGCCTGTGTTAATAAGCGAGAGTCCACGTCCCCAAAGTGGTGTGGTACGGCACCACGAACCGTGAATACCGTTCTTCATATACAGACGGTGCTGGATCATGTCGGTATAAGGCCAGATGGTCTGGTTCTTATATTGAGGCAGCTGACGACCCTGCGAGGTGATGATCTTCGGACTCCAGTAATCATCGCTAGTGGTCTTCCAAGACGGACGATGACAGGCTGCACAGCCAATCTCTTTGAACACCTGCTTACCACGCTGCACTTCAGGATCCTGAAGGTTGCGGGCACGGGGGATAGCCAGTCCACGATGCCACACCTGAAAGGCCCAAAAGTTCTCATCGGACATCTCGGGTTCGAAGTTGTGCCACTGGTTGTCGAACTGGTTGGTCGTGGGCAGCAACAGATTATAGACTGCCTCGCGGATACCCTCTTCTGTACCGTCAGCATAATAAGGTGACTTGGGATCAGCTTTGATAGCGGCAATCACCTTGGGATTCTCTGACATGGCCTTTGCCCAGGCAGAGGTGGTATAGAGTTTCGGACGGTCAGAGCGCGAGACGTTGGTGATATTCCAGATAGCATTGGCACCAGCGCCGTCCTGCAGCGAACCACGCGTCATGGCATAGGTAAACTTCTTCAGGCGATTCACCTGCTCTACCCCACTCGACGCATTGACATACCAGGCGGAGGCGGCGAAGTCGTTGGCCTCCTTATCCCAGAAAGCGGGGTTCAACTCCACGAATCGGGCCTCACGCTGATATTGCACCTTGATGCTGTCATCAGGGATGGCATCGAGCAGACCAGTGCCGATGATGCCGATGGTGCTCTCCAGACGGAAGGCCACAGCGCCATTACCCGTCTCCCAAGGCGTAGGACTAGTGTTGAAGGCCTCGCGGTCGATACTCAGTTCAGGGTAAATCAACTCATAACGCTCGCCATCGGGAAATTGCGTGGCAGAGATCTCGCTATCGTCGGCCATCGCCAGCAAAGGCAACCACTTAAGATGGATGCCCCGCTCGTCGATAGGTGGCAGGAAGGGACTGACGGCACGCGTTTGCGGCATGCCCGTAACCTCAGAGACGTAAGGGCCATCGTCGCTGTTCACGCCATCAGCAGGATGATAGACAACCAGCAGATAGCCATTACCCCACTCAGCCGTATACTGTGTGACACGCTTGCCATGACCATAGCCAGGATGGCAATCGAGACACGATTTACGGACATAGGCAGGCCCCAAACCACTGAAGGGCGCCTGAAACTCGGTGACGTTACGCTCGAAGAACTGTTCACCGCGGTTGAAGGCCTCGGTGAGTCCCATCTGAGTAACAGCAGGTGTTTCATCCTCGTAACAACCTTGGGTAACGTTCATTGTGGTGCCCATCTCACCGCCTGCATACCATTCTTCGGCAGTAAAGTTGCCAACGGCCTTACCCATATGTCTGGCTTCTGACCACTCTTCATCGCTCATTTCGGTGCTGTCGTCACTACACGAAGTCATGGCAGGCCCCATTAGAAGGGCTGCCATGACCAAGAAATGATAATTCTTGTTCTTAATCATATTGTTTTATTTAATTTGCTGCAATCCATGAAGCGACTTCATTAATTTTGTCGTCGAGGGCATTGATAGCATCCATCGCTGCCTTGGCATTGGTGCTATGAGAATCAACCACAAAGGGTGTGCCAGCCTTGGCGGTGCTTAAAGCGGAGAGAGCGGCATCGAGTTTCGCTTTCAGATCAGTGGCCATCGTAGCATTGTATTTCTGCAGGTAGGCCATAATGCTGTTGGTATTAGCTGTCGCACCCTGATGGCCATAGAGACTATACTGAATACTGCTGATGTTATCGAAGAAATCAAAGTAAGAGCGCTGGCTGTAGGGCGACTCGATATAATCGGGATCGGTGCCCAAGTAAGCCTGTCCGATCTTCTGTCCAGCCACCTCGGCGCAGATATTGCTGCAACCAGCCACGAGTATGGTCGACATTACGCCGCGCCAAGTAGACATCGTGCTACCAGCCTTGGTGGCATTAAGCAGGTTTTCACCATATGAGGATTCGCCACCGGCAACGGTCGTTGGAAACTCACACTCCTCGACACGCTCCTGATGAGCCTTGGGGGCCTTGTCGCCGAGCCAGCTGACTTCCAACTGGAAACACTTGTCGCGCAAGTCACCGGCCACAGCTGCAGCGAAGACCAGTTCCTGTTCGCCCGTAATGGTACGACCTTCGAACGCCTCATCATCCTCGACACCTTGCAAGGCTGCCAAACTACGGTTCTTGCCATCGCGGAAAATGATGAACTCAATGCCGTGGAAGCCAAGCTGCTGTTCACCCACAAGGGCACGGGCATTGTCGATGCCACCATCGTCGAGGTCGTCGAGATCCTCGATAATCTCTGCACTGCTCAGAGCCTTTGCCAAGGCTGTACGGTCGAGGGGCCAGGTGTCAATATGGGGGTCGATGCCGAAGTCAGTAGCAGCACCATAGAGGAACGACTCACTCTGTTCCCAAGCCGACCTGGCGGCAATGAAGGTATTGCAGAGTTTATCGATATCGCCCTGTGTAAGTGTGCCAGTGCGGAACTTGCTCTTGGCTTCTACCAACTGGTCGAAGAGCGTTGAGGTCTGCGAAGCCAGCGACTGGTAGATGGGGAAAATCACGTTGTTGACATACTGACTGGTGATGGCCTGCATAGCCTGCTCCTTCTCAGAAACGTTGTTGTCACTGTTGTTGTCGTCGTCACTGCTGCAGGCAGTGAAAGCCAGTCCCATCATGAGGACTGCCATTGAGTAAAAAATCTTTTTCATTGTACCTAATTATTAATTATTCTTTGTTCATTATTCACTATTCACTAGCGCAGCGCCTAAAGAAAGAATCCTTCGTAGGCCACGCCGATATTCAGACTCGGCTCATTGTTATAAGGGGTTTTCAACTTGCGTAGGCTATAGTCGGCCTTGATGGCGATTTGTGGAATGGGATAGTAATTCATGCCAAAAGCCATGCGATGCACGTTGGTATAGTCGAACATCTCCTTGTTGCTGGCAGGAATATAACTGTCATAATATTCATAGCGTCCGAACACGTAGAGTTTCTGTTCGTCGCGACGCAGTTGCATAATCTGCGAGAAGATGTCATAGCCTGCCTCGATGCCCACAGAGACGGCATTCTTACCGATCATCGCACTCTTTACGGGCGAGTTCGAGGCGTGTGCCTTCGCATCCTTGATGGTGTTCAGCTTGTCGGTATTGCCCACATAGCCGTAGTCAGCCTGTCCGCGCACGATCCAGTTCCAGCGGTTGAGAGTCAGATCTACGGAACCAATGGCCACCGTCCCCTTCACATCGTCATAGGGTTTACCATCGCCCTTCAAATCATTCGGATAAGTATTGTGGGCCGAGTTGCCGTAATAGCCGCTGATGCCCATACGGAGGCCAGGCAGTATAAAATAGTCTGCGCGGGCCGCAAAGCCATACTGGTTGGCAGGCTTGAATTCAAACGGCGATCCAGCCCCGTGGTGAATCCACTTGTCGCGGTTGAAGAGCATCGCATTCAGACCTGCCACCATCTGCAACTCATATTTCACTTTGCCGTAGCGGCCCCAAAAACTCACGCCCGTATCGTGCCACGTCGAGGGCAGAATGGTGTTTTCGCCCTCAGGACGGTAGACGGTGAAATAATTCAATGGTTCGTGATGGGCGTTGTTCAAGCCTACAGGCACGATGATGTGACCGAACTTCAGGTTGGCAGCCTTCGAAAAGCGCTTGTTGATCCACAACTGCTCGAGCTCGACCTCGCCGCCCTTCTCCTGTTCGTATTCCCATTCAGCTGCTTCGTCGGCCTCGTTTTCGATGGCAGAACCCGTGCCGGTATGTTCGAACTCTATCTCCGTACCTAAGGACCAGCCTTTACCAAAATCATAGCCCATGTAGATGACGGCATGGGGGATGTCGAACTTGCCATGACTGGGGTCGTTTTTGTAATTGGTGGGAGAGCTATAACGATTCACATGGTCACTAAAGAACTCACGACTATAGGCCACCTCACCGTAGCCACCCACGCTCAAACGGTTTCCTTTCACATGCTGCATCACGCTATCACCAGCATTCACCTGTGCTGAAGCAGTAAACAGCGAAAAGTGAGCAGCGAAAAGTATCAACACAAATTGTCTCATAAAAATAAAAATATGTCCCTATATCAAATATAATCATCTGTCTGAAAACGACTGCAAAAGTACTGCAATTTATCAGTCCCGGCAATACCTAAAAATGATGAAATCACGCAAACTCACCGCTTACCCCTCACCCCTTACCGATAAAAATACCTAATAGTGATTATTGTGCATATCGAAAAATATGCCTACCTTTGCACCCAGTAATAAATAATAAGTAAATATGAAAAATCAGAAGATGTATGAGGCCGACGACAAGATGATTTCGTTGATTCGCGACAATTACGACCTGTTGCAGATGCTTGGCAGTTTCGGCATCAGTCTTGGTTTTGGCGATAAGACCGTCAAGGATACGTGTGAAGACAACAATGTAGATACCTATACGTTCCTGGCAGTGGTCAATTTCACAATCAACGGCTATGGGGAATTTGAAGCCGACGAGAAGATTTCCATCCCCACGCTGTTGCATTACTTAGAGGCCAGTCATGCCTATTTCCTGGATTTTCAGCTGCCCTATATCCGTCGCGAGTTACAGGAGTCGCTCGATGAAAGGGATTCGTTGGCAAAACTCATTCTCCGCTTCTACGACGAATATGCCCATGAGATCCGCCGTCACATGAAATACGAGCAGAAAACGCTGTTCCCTTACGTGCAGTCGCTCATTGACGGGCAGAACACCAACGATTATAATGCGGATACCTTCTCGAAGCATCACGGTGCGACCGATAAGAAACTGCGCGAACTGAAGCTACTGATTATCAAGTATCTGCCGCAGGACGGGTTGCACAACAACCAACTTACCGCCACCCTTCACGACATCTACGAAAACGAGGTGTGGCTGCGTCAACATGCGATGGTCGAGGATCACATATTCGTGCCTGCTATTCGTCGTCTGGAGCAGCTGACGAAACAAAACGATGTGACACGTAACATCTCAGATATGGTGTTTAAAAACGGTATGAACAGCGACGAAGCACTGAGCGACCGCGAGAAGGATGTGATTATCGCCTTGGTGCAGGGCATGTCAAACAAAGAGATTGCCGATCACCTCTGCATCTCCGTTAACACCGTCATCACCCACCGTCGTAACATCGCCCGCAAACTGCAGATCCATTCGCCAGCAGGCCTCACTATATATGCCATTGTCAACAACCTCGTTGACATCTCCTCAGTCAAGTTCTAAATACAATTGTTTTTACAATATAGCGTGTTGAATAATAATAAAAGAATGGCTTCCGATTTTGGAAACCATTCTCTTTTGCGGTGCGTACGAGATTCGAACTCGTGACCTCCTGCGTGACAGGCAGGCATTCTAACCTACTGAACTAACGCACCTTGTTTGCAAGGCGGAAAAAAGAGGCGGTGCGTACGAGATTCGAACTCGTGACCTCCTGCGTGACAGGCAGGCATTCTAACCTACTGAACTAACGCACCAAGTGGCCTTTTTTTCTTTTGCGGGTGCAAAGGTAGGAATAATTTCCGAAACCACAAAACTTTTTCGGGCTTTTTTTAAAAAAAAGTCTGCATAACGATGGCATCATGGTATTCCCGACCATCATAGAGCCATTCTTTCAGGTGCGACGACTCATGATAGCCCAGCTGCCGGAACAGTTGCAGACAGGTCTCATTCCGGGCATCGATCACGGCATAGAGCTGATGCAAATGAAGCACTTCAAGCGCATATTTCGCCAGTACCTGCATCGCACTGAAACCATAGCCCTGTCCGCGGAAAGGCTGTTCGATGACCAGTCCGATTTCCGCCCGACGGTTGCCAGCGTCGAAATTCACAACGTCGGCAATGCCTACCACCTCACCCTGCGCATTCTCGACAATCAGCCGCACCTGATGGTCGGCATAGATGTCGCCTGTGGCATTGGCCACATAGTCATGAAGGGCATAACGGCTATAGGGGACATTGGTGATACCGACATTCCAGAGATTCACATCGTTCTCGATGCGATAGAGCAGGTCGAGGTCTTCGGGTTCGATGGCCCGTAAATGAATGGTGTTCATAAATGGAGTTTTTGACGGACAATATCAATCAGCGCGAGGGCTGCGCGGAAATAAATAGCCAGTTTGACAGGCACGGTGAAGAGGAAACTCTGGTGGCCGTAGTGCTTCCGGAAGAAGATGAGCATGGCCTGATAGAAGATATGCACATAGCGGAACGACGACTTCTGGGTGGACTCGCCTTTAAAATGGATGATGTCTGAGGGTTGGTACCAGTTCTCCCAGCCGCCCTTCAACAGGCGGTAAGACAGGTCGATATCCTCGCCGTACATGAAGAAGTCCTCATCGAGGAGCCCTATTTCGTCGAGGGCTTTTCTGCGCAACAGGAAGAAAGCCCCGCTGACCACCTCGATACGGCCGGGCTCGTCCCACGACAGATGACTCATGTAATAACGCTTGGTGAAGCCCAGCATCTTCAGACACGACACCCAAGGCGAGGGAATGGCCCGTCGCGACTCGGGGGCCAGCGTTCCGTCGGCATTATGCATCCTCACGCCCAGACCGCCTGCTTGCGGATGGGCATCCATAAAGCTGACGCACTCGCGGAGCGTGGGCTCGGCCACGATAGTATCGGGATTGAGCAGCAGCACGTATTCGCCCTCAGCCTGACGGATGGCGATGTTGTTGGCGCGGGAGAAACCGAGATTGTCTCCGTTGGCAATCAGCTGGACCCAGGGGTAATGACTGCCGATATAGCTCACGGTATCATCGGCCGAAGCATTGTCGACGACAAACACCTCCACGCCGTCGATACCTGCCGACGCCTTCTGCACGCTGTCGAGGCACTGGGCCACAAACGTCCGTACATTATAGCTGACGATGACGATGGAGAGTTTCATGCTTCGGTAGTCTCTTCCTCTGTGGTCTCAGCGATACAGCGGCTCTCAGACGGGAACACGAACGGCAGGCAGAGCAACAAGATGATGGCCAGATAGCCAAACGTGGGGTTCATATACATATAATATAAATAGGTATTAACGACCATAGGCACTTCGAGTACCAAGAGTCGCAACATGCCCCACTTCAACATGGCGGGCTCCTTTTCAGTGACCAGCTGGGCGCGGATCATGCGGAACCGGAACAGACGCAGACCTAGGAAGGCCGCAGCAAGCGTGGTCAGTTCCATCCCCGTCAGCGCCACAAACTCCGTCTGCTTGCTGTCGGCCAGTGCGCCCGACTCCCACACGCCGAGTTCATAGAGCATGACGATGGCCAGCGCGATGACTACCAAAAGGACATAAACGAATGTCAGTTGTTTGCTTATTTTCTTCATATCTTATGTTTTTTATTTTCCTTCGAATATGGTACGGTTCTGAATAGAGCGGCCCAGCGTCACCTCATCGGTATATTCCAGCTCGTCGCCTACCGAGATGCCCCGGGCAATGATGCTCACCTTCACGTTGGTAAAGGGTACCAGCTTGCGATAGATGTAGAAGTTGGTGGTATCGCCCTCCATCGTGGAACTCAGCGCGAGGATCACCTCACTGACACTACCCTCCCCCACTCGCTTCACCAGTGAGTCGATCTCGATGTCGGCTGGTCCAATGCCGTCCATCGGTGAGATGATGCCCCCCAGCACATGATAGAGTCCATGATACTGCTGGGTGTTCTCGATGGCCATCACGTCCTGGATGTTCTCCACCACACAGACCAGCGAACTATCGCGACGAGGGTCGGAACAGATGGGGCATAGTTCGGTATCACTGATGTTATGGCATTTCCGGCAGTATTTCACCTCGTACTTCATCTGCAGGACCGCTTCCGAGAAACGCTCCACATCCTCAGTGTCCTGCCTCAGCAAGTGAAGGGCCAGACGAAGGGCTGTTTTACGACCGATGCCCGGCAGTCGCGAAAGTTCCGAGACCGCCTTTTCCAGTAATTGAGATGGATATTGTTGATGCATCATATATATTCTATCCTTCTATTTCAGAGAGTTCAAGCCAACGGAGGGATTTTTCGTCGAGTTCGTCTTTCAACAGAGGGAGGCGTTTGCTTTTCTCAGTCAGCTCGTCGATGGAAAGGGTGCCACTGCATAAGGCCTCTTCCAGTTGTCGCTGCTCCGCTTCAAGGGCTGCGATCTCTTTCTCCAGACGCTCGAACTCGGTCTTTTCCTTGTAGGTCATTTTTCTTCTAGACTCTCTAGAAGGTCTAGATTCTTTTGAGGGATTGGAGGGGCTGGAAGGACTGGAAGGGCCAGACTCTTTTGACGCTTTTGGCTGGAGGCTCTGCCACTCGCGATATTGCGTATAGTTGCCGGGGAAGTCCTTGATCACACCATCGCCCTTGAACACGAGCAGATGGTCGACCACCTTATCCATAAAGTAGCGGTCGTGGCTCACTACGATCACACAGCCGGGGAAATCCTGCAGGTATTCCTCGAGTATCTGCAGGGTCACGATGTCGAGGTCGTTGGTGGGCTCGTCAAGCACGAGGAAGTTGGGGTTCTTCATCAGCACCGTACAGAGGTAGAGCTTGCGGCGCTCACCACCTGAGAGTTTATACACATAGTTGTGCTGCTGCTCGGGCGTGAAGAGGAAGTATTGCAGGAACTGCGAGGCTGAGAAATGCTTACCGCCACCCATATCGATATATTCAGCGATGTCGCGAACCACGTCGATGACTTTCTGCTGTTCATTGAATTGTAATCCCTCCTGGGAGAAATAGCCGAAGCGGACGGTGTCGCCGATGTCGAAGCGTCCTTCATCGGGGGGAATCTGTCCTAAGAGCAGTTTCAGGAAGGTGGACTTGCCTGTGCCATTGTTGCCGACAATGCCCATTTTCTCGAAGCGTGAGAAATTATAGTAGAAATCCCGCAGGATGATGAGGTCGTCGAACTGTTTCGATACATATTGGCACTCGAAGATCTTCGAACCGATATAGACGTTTCTCGACTTCAACCGTATCTGCCGCTCCTCGATGCGCTGCTTGGCCACACGCTCCAGTTCGTAGAAGGCCTCCTCACGATAGCGGGCCTTATGGCCTCGGGCCTGGGGCATGCGTCGCATCCATTCGAGTTCGGTGCGATAGAGGTTATTGGCTCGGGCTATCTCCGCCCGTTTGTTGTCGAGACGCTCCTGGCGTTTCTCCAGATAGTAGGAATAATTGCCACGATAGGTATAGATGGTCTGGTCGTCGAGTTCGAGGATCACGGAGCAGACGCGGTCGAGGAAGAAGCGGTCGTGGGTCACCATCAACAATGTCTTGCGTCCACGCGCTAAATACCCCTCCAGCCACTCGATCATCTCAAGGTCCAGATGGTTGGTGGGTTCATCGAGAATCAAGAGATCTGGCTCTGTGAGCAATACATTGGCTAAGGCGACACGCTTCTGCTGACCGCCTGACAGCTGACCCATCGGTTGCTGAAGGTCGCGTATCTTCAACTGCGTAAGCACCTGTTTGGCACGCAACACTTTTTCAGGATTGCCCTGATGATTGAAGCAGGCATCGAGCACACTCTCCTGAGGGTCGAACACAGGCGACTGCTCCAACATGCCCACCTTCAGGTCGCGACGGAAGATGATGCTACCGCTATCGTAACCCTCCTTGCCAGAGAGTACAGAGAGCAGTGTCGATTTGCCCGTACCATTCTTGGCGATCAGTCCCACCTTCTGTCCCTCGGCAATGGAGAAACTGATATCCTCGAAGAGTACCAGCGAGCCAAACGACTTTGTCAGGTTCTGTACATCTAAATATGGTATTTCCTTAGCCATTCTTCAGTTCTTGGTTGATATGCTCAATATAAGCGAGCACCTCGTCACGGCCCTGTTTGTTCTCGGAAGAAGTGACAAACATGGGGGGCAGTTCCTCCCAGCTCTCCTCCAGCACTTTCTTATAAGCCTCGACACTCTGTTTCACCTTGTTGGCCGTCAGCTTATCGGCCTTGGTAAAGACAATGGCAAAGGGCATGCCCGACTGTCCCAGCCACTCGATGAACGCCAGATCAATCTTCTGGGCCTCTAACCTTATGTCAATTAATAGGAACACATTCACCAACTGCTCACGTTGCAGGATATACCCTTGGATCATCTGATCTAATTTGGCAATCTCTTTCTTGGATCGCTTGGCAAAACCATAGCCGGGCAGATCGACCAGATACCACTCATTATTTATGATAAAGTGGTTGATGAGCAGTGTCTTTCCCGGGGTGGATGAAGTCTTGGCCAGCTTCTTGTTGTTGGTCAACATATTGATGAGACTCGATTTGCCAACGTTTGAGCGACCGATAAACGCATATTCGGGCTTGGTATCCTTGGGACACATCGACACCATCGGAGCGCTGAGCGTGAATTCTGCTTTCTTAATTTCCATATCTTTTGCTTTGTGGGTGCAAAGATAACAATTTTTTCGGGAAAAATTTGGAAGTTATGAAAATAATATGTATCTTTGCACTCGATTTTCAAAAACGCGCTTCCGTTCGGGAAGCATTTTTCACTCAATTTTTAAACTTATCGCAGTTATCAATACTGCTTTGCATGTATGTATACAAAAGAGGAATTAGAATCAATGGCAGTACCCGAACTGATGGGTATCGCAAATGAATTGGGCATTAAGGTAAAGCAGGACGACTCACTCGAAACCGTCGTCTATGCCATTCTCGATAAGGCTGCTGAAAACAGTGCTACTGGTGATGAGACCCCCAAAAAGAAAAGAACACGAATTCAGAAGAAAGATACGAGCCGTGTATATACTGTGACTGGTCAAGATGGCGAGAACCTCGATTCCATCAAGAAACGTAAGCCAGTAGAAGCACCCTCATTGTTTAGTGATGAACCATTAACCAAGAAGAAAGCCAAGGCCAAAGAAGAGGCGTCAGTCGCTACTGAAAAGAATCCTTCTGAGGAGGCTCCTGCTGAGGAGAAGCCCAAGCGTCGTGGTCGCAAGTCAAAGGCTGAGTTAGCTGCAGAAACCGAAGCTGCAGATGCAGCACAGAAAGAAGCCGAGGCAGAAATACCCGCAACACCAGAGTTTGAAGCGCCCGTAGAATCCACTCCCGATTTTGTACCAGAGGAAGCCTACTTCTCAGACAATACGGAGGAGGCAGGTGAGGAGCAGTTACAAATGATGGAACAGCTCAAACAGAAGTTAGAGCGCGGGCATGAGTATCACGTTTCTGAAGAAACTGAGATCAGCGAAGAAGGTGTCTGGGATGGCGATCCTGGTGATGGCACTGACTTTATCACAGTGCTTGACATTCCAATCGAAGACCAAGCAGCAATCCCCACTCTCGATATTTTCGACCGTCCCGTAACCTCGCAGCCCGATAGAGGACAGGCACAGGCTGCCGCTGCTACCCCCAAATACGAATTCAACGATGTTATTACGGCCAATGGCGTGCTTGAGATTCTGGCAGATGGCTACGGTTTCATCCGTTCCAGCGATTACAATTACTTATCATCTCCCGACGATATCTACGTTTCTCCCGCACAGATTAAGGCCAATGGCCTCAAGACAGGCGATGTGGTTGATTGTACTGTTCGTCCGCCATTTGACAATGAGAAATACTTTGCCATGTGCAATGTAAAGACTATAAACGGTCGTAACCCGTCAGAGGTGCGAAACCGCGTAGCCTTTGAGCATCTTACGCCTCTCTTCCCCGAGGAAAAGTTCACACTATGTGGCGACAAGGCGACAACCAATCCTAGTGTACGCATCGTTGACCTCTTCTCACCTATTGGTAAAGGTCAGCGTGCACTCATTGTGGCTCAGCCCAAGACCGGTAAGACCATTTTAATGAAGGACATTGCCAACGCTATCGCCGCCAACCATCCCGAGGCTTATATTATGATGCTACTCATCGACGAGCGTCCTGAAGAGGTAACGGATATGGCCCGCACTGTTGATGCAGAGGTCATTGCCTCAACCTTCGATGAGCCTGCCGACCGTCATGTAAAGATTGCTGGCATTGTGCTTGAGAAGGCCAAGCGCATGGTGGAATGCGGTCACGATGTGGTGATCTTCCTCGACTCTATCACCCGTTTGGCACGTGCTTACAACACTGCACAGCCAGCCTCTGGTAAGGTGCTCACTGGTGGTGTCGACGCCAATGCCCTGCAAAAGCCCAAGCGTTTCTTCGGCGCTGCCCGTAACATTGAGGGAGGCGGTTCGCTTACTATCATTGCTACAGCATTGGTTGATACAGGTTCAAAGATGGACGAAGTTATCTTCGAGGAGTTCAAGGGAACCGGTAACTCTGAGATCCAGCTTAATCGTATGCTCTCCAATAAGCGTATCTTCCCAGCAATCGACCTGGTACAGTCGTCAACACGTCGCGACGACCTGCTGCATGACGAGACAACGCTCAACCGCATGTGGATAATGCGTAAATACATTGCTGAGATGAACCCCATCGAGGCTATGAATACTATTCGCGACCGTCTGGTAGCAACCCACGATAATGAAGAATTTCTCTTATCAATGAACGGATAAGAACTTTTTAATCCATAAACGAGGCTACCATTTGTTCCAATAGTTTTCCAAATGAGTGGCCTCGTTTTGGTTATTACATACCATAAGCTTTCTCGCCAATGGTTTCCTGCGAGCCGATAGTCATCTGACGCAGGTCGTAGTAAGAGCCGTTGTAAATATTAAAATCAACATTGCCTTTAATGCCGGGCAAACGGCCGACATCAGTATGCTGCCAGAACTTCCATGGGCCCTGATACTCCAGAGAATCGACATAATAATGAGCAATCCAATAGGGATATTGGTCGAAGATAGAATCGTTAAGGTAGCGTGTCTTAAACTTAAAATAAGTATAAATAATGGGTTTGGTCTGATAATGCTTTTCAACGATGTCGAGCCACTGAAGCACAGACGACTTAAACTGTTCGTCAGTTTGGTTCTTAGGTTTGTGTTCGACGTCAAGCACAGGCGGGAGGTCGCCGTTTTCGAGTTTGACAACCTGCAAAAAATGATAGGCCTGTTCCTCGGCTGGTGTATGGACACTATAGAAATGATAGGCACCACGGGTAAAACCATATTCGCGCGCCTGAAAGAAATTCTCGCGGAAGTTCTCGTCAGTCTGTGTGGCTCCTTCTGTGGCCTTAATCATAACAAAACGGACGGGGCACTTGTCAATCATACCATTGTCCTTCAATTCTTCCCAGTCAATATGTCCCTGATGATGGGAGATATCAATACCGTGAATTTCGTAGCCTTCGGGATAGCTAACATCACCATATAAGGCACGCCAACGGAAACCGAAGGGAGAGACAAAGAAATAGTAGAAGAACCAAACGTAGCCCAGCACGATAACAACACCGCCTACCCACCATCCCCAGGAGGGGACTTTCTGCAGCAGACGGATGAAAAAGTTAGGGCGCTGACGTTTACCCACACCATGATAGGTATGGGTAACACCAACGCCCTTACGGCGAACTACTCGCTTTTTCTGCATTTATATAGCCTTTTCTAAGGCAAGTGTTCTAGTAGGCTGGTCGCAAACCTCTGTGGGGCCCCAATATTGGATAGGACCAGGATAGACGTAAGCCGTCTTGCGAGCCCACTCATCACGATGAGCGGCAAACTCCTTGAAAGGTGCGCCATCGAGCTCGACTAGAGCCTTACGGATCACGGGTTTCATCTCACCTGCACGTTTTTCCATGTTCATCATCATCGTGATGGGCACACCACCAGCAATCCATTGATCGGCAGGGGCGGTAGTATTCTTCACGATAGCCATATAGCCAGTCTTGCCATTAGCAATCAGTTGGGCAGCTGAAGTACCGAGGGCATAGCAATAGTCAGCATCGAAGTTAGATGGCGCAGCGCAACGTCCTTCATAGCCAAAGAAGTGATGCTGGGTACCGAACTTGCCAACATACTTACCCTCCTTCTTCATCTTCTCAAGTTTCTGGGCTACCATCGTAGAAAGCAGTTTCTCAGTCTCGATGAGAGATACCTGAACATTGCCATGAGGATCGCGATCAAGAGCAAGCTGACGGGCAACACCTACGGGCAGGCTGTTGAAGACCTTTAAATTTTCCTCAGTGAGATGGCTTTTGGCAAAATCTACCTGTTCATCACGGCTAATCTCCTTAGCCTCGGGCAGAGCAAGCACATCGTTAAGTTGAGCAATGAGCTTCTTGATGGCAGGGATGAACTCAATGACACCCTCGGGAATGATGACTGTACCGAAGTTATTACCATCAGTAGCACGAGCAGCTACAGCGTTGGCAATGTAGTCGACGATATCATCAAGACTCATAGCCTTTTCCTCTATCTCCTCTGAAATAAGGCAGATGTTCGGCTGTGTCTGCAGAGCACACTCAAGTGCAATATGAGAAGCCGAACGCCCCATCACCTTGATGAAATGCCAATACTTGCGTGCAGAGTTACAATCACGCTCGATGTTACCAATGAGTTCTGAATAGGTTTTACAAGCAGTATCAAATCCGAAAGAAGTCTCAATCTGAGAATTCTTCAGATCACCATCAATTGTCTTAGGACAACCGATTACCTGAACGCCATAGTTTTTAGCGGCATAGTACTCAGCCAATACGCAGGCATTAGTATTGGAGTCGTCACCACCAATGATCACAATAGCCTTGATGTCGAGTTTGCGGATAATCTCCAGACCTTTCTCGAACTGATCAACTTTCTCCAATTTTGTACGACCGGAACCAATCATATCGAAACCACCAGTATTACGATAATCATCGATAATCTCCTTGGTGAGTTCCATATAATTATGGTCAACTAAACCACCAGGACCGAGGATAAAACCATAGAGGCGGTTCTCTGGATTGAGTTTCTTAATTTGATCGAAAAGACCAGTAATCACGTTGTGACCACCAGGAGCCTGACCACCACTGAGGATGATACCAACATTCATTTTGGTATGATTAGCCTCGGTTGCAGGTTCAAACTCTACGATAGGCATACCGTAAGTGTTGGGGAACAATTTCTTGATTTCTTCCTGGTCGCCAACACTCTGTGTAGGCTGACCTTCCTTGATTTTTACTGCACCTTGAAGAGCCTTAGGCAACTTAGGCTGATAGGCGGCTCTTGCCATCTGCAATGCACTTTTTTCCATAATATGTTTATCCTTAAAAATGAATGAATAATTATAAATTTGCGTGCAAAATTAATCAATTTCTACAAAAAAAGGAAAGAAAAAGGGGTAAAAACAACTTTTTAATATTTTTTGTGGATGCATTTCTTTGAGTTAAGAAGATTTTTTTCTATCTTTGCTTAGTGAATATATCAAAAACAACAATAGAGGAGGAATTAATATGGCAAATAAAAGAACATTGAAGCGTGCGATTCATTCGATTTGTGAAGATCTTTTCGCAGAGGCTATTGCAGTATCCCTGTATGGTACCAAGGGCCAGCAAGGCAATGCCGAAGCATTGCTTTTCAGTATCCTGAAGGTTGAGGACGAATTTATCCGTCGGACATCCCATCCGGAACCAGGTCTTTCGGCAAAGGCATACTTCGATGACCTGAAAGAGAACTTCAAAGTTCAAGTCAGTGAAATCATCGACCAATTAAATGGTTGAAAACGTAATAAATAGACTAAAAAAAGATGTGGCAATCATTCTGTAAATGGCTGTTATATAGTCGAATGGGATGGACGGTGAACAATACACAAGAACATCCAGACAAATATATCATCTGTTTGGCTCCTCATACGACCAATTGGGATTTTATCTTGGGGCAGCTCTATAGTGGCGCGGAAGGCTTTAAGAGCAATTTCCTAATGAAAAAGGAATGGTTCTTCTGGCCCTTGGGCCCCATTTTCAAATGGCTAGGTGGTATTCCCGTGCATCGCCAGAAAAAAACGAGCATGACCGATTCTATGGCAGAGATGGCAAAAGCTGCTAGCATTTTCCACCTTTGTATCACACCAGAGGGTACCCGTTCCAGAAATCCAGATTGGAAGAAGGGTTTCTATTTCATTGCCCTAAAGGCAAATCTACCGATCCTACTTTATGGTGTGGATTATGAAAAGCGTCTTATTCAGTGTACGAAGACGATTATCCCGACCGGAAGTCTGGAAGATGATATGCGAGAGATTAAACTATATTTTAAGGACTTCAAGGGCAAATATCCCGAGAACTTTACAATTGGAAACATTGAATGATGAATAAAAAGAGACTGGTCTTTGCATTATGGGTTGGTCTCACAGCCTTGATTTCTGTGGCTCAGAAAACTCAGAATAATGTTTTGGAGAGTTATTTCACCAATTACAAGACAGCAGGACAAATCATACGATCGAAATCACATTTAGACAGTCTTTGTGTCAACGACTCCCTAAAGACAGTGATAGTATATGCCAATAATGCCTTTGGTGAACAATTATTCACTAAACCATCGACAGACTTCATCTATAACGACATACGTAAACTATTACCCGACTCGCTCCAAAACTATCAATTGACAATAAAGACTGGCGGATGGGCCATCGAGGACCTAATTCCCAACCGTCTATCAACACCCATAAACAAAAGTCGCACATGGGGTGATATCGACTATACAGGAAAACCATGGGTGTTTAATGCAACGCGACCATATACAATTACGCGCGGGCTTAGCAACCGACATTTTACAGTTTGGGCTAGTCACGGTATCTATTATAGTATCGCCGACGACAAATGGATGTGGCAACGTGCTCCCTTATTCGCAACAAGCGAAGACCTATTTACGCAGACCATTGTCAACCCTTACCTCATCCCTATGTTAGAGAATGCCGGCGCGAATGTGTTTACACCACGTGAACGCGACTGGCAGAAACATGAGGTCATTGTCGACAATGACTCGCTGGCAATAGGTTACACAGAGCAAAGCATCCATCATCCTTGGCAGACAACACCGATGCCTGGTTTTGGTATGCATGCGGGTAACTATGTCGACCATGAGAATCCTTTTGAGGCTGGCACAGCCCGTATGATTGAGGCAACTAAGCAAAAACACCATTTGGGGCATGCCATCTATCAGCCAACAATACCAGAAACTGGACGCTATGCAGTTTATGTAAGTTATCAGACCATTAAAGGAAGTATCGACGATGCCCGCTATACTGTATGGCATAAAGGTATTGCCACAGAGTTTCATGTCAATCAGCAAATGGGCGGCTCAACTTGGGTTTACCTGGGCACCTTCGATTTCGATGCAGGTTGCAACGAGCAAAACCGTGTAGTGCTCTCCAATTTCAGCGACAAGCAAGGCATTGTGACTGCTGATGCCGTGAGATTTGGTGGTGGTATGGGCAATATTGAACGAGGCGGTCAAGTAAGCGGAATGCCACGCTGTCTGGAAGGTTCACGCTATTATGCGCAATGGGCGGGTATGCCTTACGAAGTTTACAGCACCAAGGAAGGTCGTGATGACTACGGTGATGATATCAATGCCCGTTCCTATATGTCCAATTTATTGAGTGGCGGTTCCTGCTATATGCCAGATACGACTGGACGTGGTGTTCCCATTGAATTGTCGCTGGCCATTCACAGCGATGCCGGCTATAACCGCGATGGAAAAACAAATACCGGAACTCTGACTATCTGCATGACAACTTTCCGCGACTCAACGGTGAATGCAGGTTTTACACGCTTGGCATCCCGTGACTTGGCAGACGACTTGCTTGTCAGTATTCCCTATGATATTCGTAGGAAATATGGTCAATGGCAAGTACGGGAGCTCTACGATAGGAACTATTCCGAATGTCGTGTACCAGAAGTGCCAAGTGCTATTTTGGAAACTCTGTCGCATCAAAACTTTGCAGATATGAAAATGGCACAAGATCCGAATTTCCGCTTCGATTTGGCCCGTAGCATATACAAGACCCTATTGCGATATACGGCACGAATGCATCAGACAGACTATATCGTACAACCTTTGGCCCCTGATAATGTATGTGTCACCTTGACCGACAAAGGCGAGGCAAAAATCAGCTGGACAATGACAGAAGATCCCTATGAACCCTCGGCTGTACCAACCAGTTATGTCCTCTATACGGCTAAAGACAACGAAGGCTTCGACAATGGTCTTTTCCTGAATAGTAACAAAACGAGTACCACTATCCAACTTGATCCCGATAGACTCTATTCTTTCCGCGTTTCGGCCGTGAATGCCGGTGGCGAGAGTTTCCCTAGTGAGGTGGTATCAGCTCTCTACAATCCTACTGCCCAGAAAAAGGTGCTTGTCGTCAACGGTTTCCATCGCCTCGCCTCACCGAAGGTACGCGACAATGCCACAGAACAAGGTTTCGACCTCAATGAAGACATCGGTGTGAGCTACGGACTGACGGCCGGATGGCGCGGTTATCAAACCAGTTTCGACCGTTCACAGATGGGAAAGACGACATCTAAAGGCCTTGGCTTTACCAACGACTCATTGGCAGGCCAGTTCATTGCCGGCAACGACTTCAATTATATCCATACCCATGCGAGTGCAATTGCATCTGCCCGTCGCTACAGTATTACCAGTTGCTCATCGAAAGCTATCGAGAATGGCATAATGACGATGGATGGTTATGCACTAGTCGACTTGATTCTTGGTCTTGAATGCAACGACGGCTATTCGTTAGTGAAGTATCAGGCCTTACCGAAGGCGCTCAGGCCTCATCTTGTTGCTCATACAGCACAGGGAGGTGCCCTTCTTGTAAGTGGTGCTTATATCGGACGTGACATGACGTCAGAACAAGACAAGGCTTTTCTTGCTAGTCTTCTCAAGTGCGAATATGGAGGTACGCACAGCGATTACCTTGAAAGAGATTCTATTCAGGGTTTAGGTACTATTTTTACTTTCTACCGTCAGCTCAACGGCATGCACTATGCTGCCCAACACCCTGACGTATTATTACCAATTGCACCTGCCTATCCGGCAATGGCTTATAGTAATCTTCAAAGTGCATGTGTAGCCTATAATGGCAATGACTATCGTGCTCTGACCATCGGTTTCCCTTTTGAGTGTATTAAATCGAAGCAGATGCAGGATGTATTGATGCGAGGTATATTAATGTTTTTATTACAATAATCACAAATTTCAACAAATCGGCTTATGAAAATACAAGCAAATTCTTCTGGTACGAGAAGTATTGAGGTCAAGGAAGAGCACCTTGAGACCATTGAAAAGTATCAGTTCTTCAGAGATCTGATAGACTCCAACGGGTATGTTGACGAGCAAGTGCTTGAGAAATTAAAACTAAACATCCGCTCCATGCTGGAGAGCCAAGCTGGCAAAGACAAAGCACTACTGGACCTATGCCTTGATGTAATCTATCATCCAAACATGAAAGCCTTCGGGCTTCAGCAGTTGGTAATCCTATACATTAATTGGAAGAACCAAGGAAATGACAACCTCGGAGCAACTACTCGTGCTATCCAAGGCACTCCATTTAATTAACAAATGATGGAGTATAGACTGACAGACTTTCTACCAACTACGAAAAAAGAGTTGGATCTTAAAGGGTGGGATGAACTCGACATTATCCTGTTCTCTGCAGATGCCTATGTCGACCACCCGTCTTTTGGTGCTGCCGTCATTGGACGGACACTTGAAGCTGCGGGGTATCGTGTGGCCATTGTTCCTCAGCCAGACTGGCACGGTGATTTCCGCGATTTCAAGAAGCTTGGTCGTCCCCGTCTCTTTTTCGGTGTGGCACCAGGCTGTATGGATTCGATGGTCAACAAATACACGGCTAACCGTCGTCTGCGCTCGGAAGATGCGTATAGTCCTGACGGCAGACATGACCTTCGACCAGAATATCCTACAATTGTCTATACAAAAATCCTCAAACAACTATATCCCGATGTCCCCGTAATACTCGGGGGTATTGAAGCCTCTCTTCGTCGTGTTACGCACTATGATTACTGGAAAGATAGTCTCCGGAAATGTATTCTCTGTGATTCTGGTGCAGACATGATTACATATGGTATGGGGGAAAAGCCTACCCTCGAACTTGCCAGCCGCCTACGAGAGAGTCCTATTCTCCCTTACGACATTCCGCAAACAGTCTACATTGCCAGGAAGGAAGATATTCCTGGCGGTATCCGCGAAGACGATATCGTCTTGCATTCCCATGAGCAATGCATGAAAGATAAGCGTAAACAAGCCGAGAATTTCCGCTATGTCGAGGAACAATCGAACATGATGCATGCTTCTCGCCTTCTGCAGGGTGTTGATGGAAAATTCGTTGTCATCAATCCGCCCTACCCGCCAATGACCACTCAGGAATTGGATGCCTCTTTCGACCTGCCCTATACGCGCCAGCCTCATCCGAAATACAAGGGTAAACGTATTCCTGCCTATGATATGATCAAGCACAGCGTCAATATTCATCGCGGCTGTTTCGGAGGCTGTGCTTTCTGCACTATCTCAGCACATCAAGGCAAGTTTATCTCTTGTCGTTCAAAAGAGAGTATCTTAAAAGAAGTAAAGCAGATTACTGAGATGCCTGATTTCAAGGGTTATCTCTCAGATCTCGGAGGTCCTTCAGCGAATATGTATGGAATGCACGGACGCAATCTCAACGTCTGCGAAAAATGTAAACGTCCCAGTTGTATTAATCCACAGATATGTCCGAATCTTAACACCAATCACCAACGTCTGCTCGATATCTATCATGCCGTCGATGCGGTGAAAGGTATCAAGAAAAGCTTTATCGGCAGTGGTGTTCGTTACGACTTATTATTGTATAAAAGTAAGGATGAAGCAGCCAACCGTGCTGCGATGGAATATACCCACGAACTCATTTGCCATCATGTCAGCGGACGTTTGAAGGTGGCACCTGAACATACCAGTGACCGCGTGCTCCGCCTGATGCGCAAGCCTTCGTTCCAACAGTTTTATGAATTCAAACGCATCTTTGACCGAATCAATCGCGAGGAGAACCTGCATCAGCAAATCATCCCATACTTTATCTCCTCCCACCCTGGATGTCTGGAGGAGGATATGGCGGAGTTGGCTGTAATCACCAAGCAATTGGATTTCCATCTCGAGCAGGTACAAGACTTCACCCCCACTCCAATGACTGTTGCAACCGAAACGTGGTACACAGGTTACGACCCTTATACCCTCGAACCCGTGTTCTCTGCAAAAAGTCAACGCGACAAACTTGCCCAACGCCAATATTTTTTTTGGTACAAGCCCGAAGAACGTCGCGGCATCGAACAGAGTCTCCAACGCATCGGACGTTCAGACCTCATCAAAAAGCTTTACGACTCTTACCCATCACCACCGTACGCTCACCCCTCATCAAAAACCGCTCAATCTTATGACAATCATCGAGCAAAACCTAATCGCAAAGACCCCCAAAAAGAAAAGCGAGGACGGTCTCGTTATCACAAGTGATTTCATCGCTGTTATAGACGGTTCCACCTCGAAAACCACCCACCGTTACTCTTTTATGATGAGCAATGGCCGCTTTGCCATGAAGATCATTGCACACTATATCCGCAAAATGCCAGCCGACATCTCCTGTCATCAGTTCTGTATTGGTGCCACCCGTGCTATCAGAAAACATTACGGACGTCGTATAGCAGAACTCGCCGTGCATCCAGAAGAACGGATGACAGCTTCTGTGATCCTCTTCTCACGTCTACGGCGAGAAATATGGATGATTGGCGACTGCCTGTGTCTTGTCAACGGCGAACTGTTTGAAAATCCCAAACCCTATGAACAGACCTTGGCAGAGATGCGGGCCGCAAAAATAAAAAAACTGCTGGCAGAAGGCAAGACACAGGAAGAACTCCTCACCAACGATGAAGCGCGAGCTTCAATCATTCCTCATATGCTGCAGGAGATGAAGAATCAAAACATCACCTATTCTGTGGTCGATGGTTTTCCTATTCCAATACAGTTAGTGCCTATCATAACACTCGATTTCAGTCCACATGAGATTGTATTTGCTAGCGACGGATATCCTTTTCTTTGTCCAACCCTCAACGAATCGGAAGTTCGCCTTGATCACCAACGGGAAACAGACCCTTTAAATATTGGTTCTTTCAAGGCTACGAAAGGATTCACCCCAGGCAACCATTCCTTCGACGATCGAACTTATATTAGGTTTATCATATAATAAAGAATCCCCTTGTTTCAAGAGGATTCTTTATGTTTATGCATTTTAATAAAATTTGAAATAACGTCGTGCGTTGTTATAACTGATGTCCTCGACCATCTTACCCAAGAGTTCTCGGTCGTCGGGCAGCAGACCCTTCTCAACATCGTTACCAAGCAAATTACAGAGGATGCGACGGAAATACTCATGACGCGGATAAGAGAGGAACGAACGGCTATCGGTAAGCATCCCCACGAAGCGACTCAGCAGGCCGAGAACGGACAGGGCGTTCATCTGCTTCACCATACCATCCATCTGGTCGTTAAACCACCAGCCGCTGCCGAACTGTATTTTTCCAGGCTCACCACCCTGGAAATTACCGAGCATGGTGGCAATGACTTCGTTGGCACAAGGATTCAATGTATACAATATGGTTCGTGTAAGTTTGCCCTTCATGTTCAGTTTGTTGAGGAACTTTGACATGGCCTTGGCGGTGTTGAACTCGCCGATGCTATCAAAGCCCGTGTCTGGACCGAGTTGATTGTACATAGCAGTATTGTTGTCACGAATGGCACCGTAATGAAACTGCTGTGTCCAGTTGGAATCAGCATCCATCTCGGCCATCACGGTGAGGAAACAGTTCTTGTACTGACGGACCTCGAAATTAGACAGTTGCTGACCACGCATAGCCTTCTCGAAGATGGTCTCAATCTGCGAGTCAGTATATTCCTCGTCGTAAAATTCCTCGATGCCGTGGTCAGAGAGTTTGCAGCCATTGGCAGCGAAGAAGTCGTGACGCTTCTGAAGGGCGTCGACCATATCAGAGAATTTAGTAATAGTTACACCTGACACTTCAGCCAGTTGGTCCACATATTTTGCAAATTCGGGCTTTTCGATATTCATGGCCTTGTCAGGACGCCATGCTGGAATCATCATCGGGTCATTCACAGCCTTATGCTTGGCATATTCAATATGGTTATGCAAGTCATCCACAGGGTCGTCAGTAGTGCAGACGCACTCCACGTTGTAGTGGCGCATCAGCCCGCGGGCGGAGAACTCGGGCTGCTGAAGCTTCTCATTGCACTCGTCGAAGATTTCACGGGCGGTCTTGGGAGAGAGCAGTTTCTCGATGCCAAAGGCGGTCTTCAACTCCAGGTGGGTCCAGTGATAAAGGGGATTACGAAGCGTGTAAGGCACCGTCTCAGCCCACTTCTCAAATTTCTCCCAATCGCTGGTGTCCTTGCCTGTGCAGTACTTCTCGTCAATACCGTTAGTACGCATAGCGCGCCACTTATAGTGGTCACCACCCAACCAAAGTTCGGTGATACTCTTGAAACGATGGTCGTTGGCTACCATCTCAGGGATCAAGTGACAGTGATAGTCGATAATCGGCATCTTAGCCGCATGGTTGTGATACAAATCCTGAGCCACCTCGGTCTCCAGGACGAAATTCTTGTCATTGAAAGCTTTCATAAATATGACTTGTTTTTAAGTTGTATTTAAAATTTTCTGCAAAGATAGCAATAATCTCGCATAAAAGAACTATCTTTGCAGCAAAAATAAACGTAAACGTTTTCTATGCAGCGAAAAGTCCTTCTCATCTACACGGGCGGCACCATCGGCATGAACCGGAATCCACAGACAGGTGCCTTAGAGCCCTTCAATTTCGAACATCTTTTATATAATGTGCCCGAACTGAAGCAGTTCGACACCATCATCGATACCTTCCAGTTCGACCCACCTATCGATTCAAGCGACATGACGCCTACCCGATGGACCGATATCTCGCACTGCATCGCTGATCATTATGAGCAATATGACGGTTTCGTAGTGCTACATGGTACTGACACCATGGCCTATACCGCCTCTGCCCTATCCTATATGCTGGAGAACCTGACCAAACCCGTGATCTTCACTGGATCTCAGTTGCCTATCGGTCAACTTCGAACAGACGGAAAGGAAAATCTCATCTCGTCGATTGAGATAGCCGCTGCCTGCGATTCCCAGGGCCATGCACTGGTGCCGGAAGTGGGCATCTATTTCAACTCACATCTGCTGCGAGGCAATCGTACTACCAAACAGAGTGCAGAGGAGTTTAATGCTTTCGAATCGTTTAACTATCCGCATCTGGTAGATGCCGGCGTGAACATCATCTATCACCACGAGCTCATGCTGAAGCCACAATGGGACAAACCTATGGTGCCGCATTTCCGTCTGGACAACAACGTGATTATCTTCTCGCTCTTCCCAGGCATCCGCGAAGACCTCATCCGCCATATCATACACACGCCCAACCTGAAAGCGATCGTGATGCGGACCTTCGGCAGCGGCAATGCACCACAATCAACGTGGTTGCTGAAAGCTCTCAAGGAAGGAACCGCCAATGGAAAGATTATTGTCAACATCAGCCAATGTCTTCAGGGAGCAGTGGAGATGTCAAGGTATGACTGCGGCTATCATCTTCAAGAGGCTGGTGTCATTAGCGGAAGAGACATGACTGTGGAAAGTGCTGTAACAAAACTGATGTTTCTACAATCACAATATCCCGATGCGCCAGAAACAGTTCGAAAACTCATGCAACAATCCATTCGTGGAGAAATGACTATTTAGTAGAAATATCAAACGTTTGCGCAGAATTAAGTGTTAATATTTGATAAAATTTAGGGTTGTGCGGGAGCACGGAAGGTTTCTTATAAAAAAAATGCAGAAAAAGTTTGTGGGATAAAAAAAAATCGTATACCTTTGCACTCGTTATCCTGAAAACAATCTTTTTACCTTAAAAAAGCTAATACCTATTGAAGATATGGAGCGATTGCTTGAGAAAGTCATCGCTTTATTTTTTGCACCTTCACAAAATGTTAAACTTTCATAAATCTATATACATCTTACATCTTAAATCTTATATCTTCACTAAAAATTAGTACCTTTGCACCCCGATTTGAGTCCGTTGGGGCCGAGTGAAGTGTGTACGAACGTATGCCGCCTCGCGGAAAAAACCCTTTAATACAATAAATAATGTACGCAATTGTAGACATTCAGGGTCAGCAGTTTAAGGTAGAACAGGGCCAGAAGCTCTTCGTTCACCACATTAAAGATGCCGAAGAAGGCAAGACTGTTGAATTTGACAAGGTGCTGCTCGTAGATGCTGACGGTGCAGTGACGGTAGGTGCTCCGACCGTAGAGGGAGCAAAAGTAGTGTGTGAAGTTATCAACCCGCTCGTGAAGGGCGACAAGGTGATTGTATTCAAGATGAAGCGCCGCAAAGACTCTCGTAAGCGCAACGGTCATCGTGAGCAGTTCACACAGGTTGAAGTTAAATCAGTAATCGCTTAATCAAAGGAGGACTTAGAAATGGCTCATAAAAAAGGTGTAGGTAGTTCTAAGAACGGTCGTGAGAGCGCAGCTCAGCGACTCGGCATTAAGATTTTCGGCGGTCAGCAGTGTCTGGCTGGTAACATCATTGTTCGCCAGCGCGGTACAAAACACAATCCTGGTAACAACGTTGCCATTGGTAAGGACGACACCCTCTACGCACTTGTAGATGGCACAGTAAACTTCCACAAGGGCAAGCGCGATAAGAGCGTTGTTTCAGTGATTCCAAACGCTGAGGCCTAAACAGTTTCAAACAAGAAAAAACTTATTCCAAACAAACATCAGAGTCCTTCTCTCCTATGGAGAGAGGGATTTCTGCTTTTTTATGCCCTTTTTCTTTTGATATTTCAACGATAATTATTACCTTTGCACCTTAGAAATTGAATTCAAACAAATAAATACGTATTTAACATGTTAACACTCAAACTCATCAGTGAGCAAACTGAACGTGTGGTTCGTGGTCTGGAGAAGAAGCATTTCCCTAATGCACAACAGGCTATCGACGAAGTATTGGCCGTAGATAAGAAACGCCGCGAGGCTCAGCAGGAACTCGATAAGAGCCTGAACGAGCAGAAACAGCTGTCAGGACAGATCGGCCGATTGATGAAAGAAGGAAAGAAAGACGAGGCCGAGCAGGTGAAGGCACAGGTAGCTGAGCTCAAGGAGAAATCAAAGCAGCTTGACGACACGATGGCCAAGGCACAGGAAGAGATGACCACTCTGCTCTGTCAGATACCCAATATCCCTTACGATGAGGTACCTGAAGGTAAGGCCGCTGAGGACAACCATGTGGTAAAATCAAATCTGAAGGAATGTTCCGATAGCGACACTGTCGGCAACTGGGACGTGAACCCCTCATTGGGTATCGCCAATCCCCTGCCCCACTGGGAACTCGCCAAGAAGTACAACCTCATCGACTTCGATCTCGGCGTGAAGATCACCGGTGCAGGTTTCCCCGTCTATATCGGCAAGGGAGCCCAGTTGCAGCGAGCCCTCATCAATTTCTTCCTCGCTGAAGCCAATAAGGCCGGTTATACGGAGATCATGCCGCCAACAGTGGTGAATGCCGCCTCTGGCTATGGTACTGGTCAGCTACCTGACAAGGAAGGTCAGATGTATCACTGCGAGATCGATGATTTCTATCTGATTCCGACAGCTGAGGTGCCTGTCACGAATATCTATCGTGACGTGATTCTCGATGAGAAGGATCTGCCGATCAAGAACTGCGCCTATACAGAGTGCTTCCGTCGTGAAGCTGGCTCGTATGGTAAGGACGTGCGTGGATTGAATCGTCTGCATGAGTTCTCGAAGATTGAGATTGTGCGCATCGACAAGCCTGAGCACTCGAAGGAGAGCCACAAGGAGATGCTGGCGCATGTAGAGGGATTGCTGAAAAAGCTGGAACTGCCGTATCGTATTCTTCTGCTTTGCGGTGGTGATCAGAGCTTCACTTCAGCCATCTGCTACGACTTCGAGGTCTATTCTGAGGCTCAGGGCCGCTGGCTCGAGGTGTCGTCTGTATCTAATTTCGATACCTATCAGGCCAATCGTCTGAAGTGCCGTTATCGTCCTGAAGGCAGCAAGAAGCCAGAACTCTGTCACACACTCAACGGCTCAGCCCTCGCTCTGCCTCGTATCGTGGCTGCCTTGCTGGAGAACAACCAGACCGAAAATGGCATCAAGATTCCCGCTGCCCTCGTTCCATACATGGGTTGCGATATCATCGACTAATCAACCAAACTAAACAATTATGAATAAAATAGTAAGAAAAGAGCAGTTCTCCGAAAAGGTTTTCCTTTTCGAGATTGAGGCTCCGCTGATTGCCAAGAGCCGCAAGGCTGGTAACTTCGTGATTGTGCGCGTAGGCAAGAAAGGTGAGCGCATGCCGCTGACCATTGCCGGCGCCGACATCGAGAAAGGTACGATTACACTGGTGGTTCAGATGGTAGGGCTCTCATCGAAGAAACTCTGCGCCCTCAACGAAGGCGACTATGTGACAGATGTGGTAGGTCCTCTGGGCAATCCCACGAAGATTGAGAAATACGGTACGGTCGTCTGTGCTGGTGGCGGACTGGGTGTGGCACCTATGCTGCCCATCATCCAGGCACTGAAGGCTGCCGGCAACAGAGTGCTCTCCGTGATGGCCGGTCGTTCGAAGGATCTGATTATCCTCGAAGACAAGGTTCGCGAGAGCTCTGACGAGGTGATAATTATGACCGATGATGGCTCGTATGGCGAAAAGGGCGTTGTGACCGTTGGTATGGAGAAGTTCTTCGAGCAGGAGCACGTCGATAAGGTGTTCGCCATTGGTCCCCCAATCATGATGAAATTCTCAAACCTCACTGCTCAGAAGCATAATATTCCTTGCGAAGTTTCACTGAATACAATTATGGTGGATGGTACGGGTATGTGTGGTGCCTGCCGTCTGACGATTGGTGGCAAGACCAAGTTCGTCTGCATCGATGGTCCTGAGTTCGATGGAGCTTTAGTCGACTGGGATGAGATGTTCAAGCGCATGGGTACCTTCAAGCGCGAGGAGCAGGAAGAACTGGCGCACTACGAGGAACACCTTGACTCGATTGAAGATGGAAAATTGAATATTGAAAAGTCTGCCACTGACGTGGTGATGGACAGCGATCCTACCAATGACACCATCGATATCCTTACGGATCGCGATGCTGAGTGGCGTAAGGAGCTCCGTGCTTCGATGAAACCCAAAGAGCGCACGCAGATTGAGCGTGTCATCATGCCTGAGCTCGACCCCGTCTATCGTGCCACAACTCGTACTGAGGAAGTCAACATCGGTCTGACTAAGGAGATGGCAATGACAGAGGCCAAGCGTTGTCTGGACTGCGCTAAGCCCAGTTGTGTAGAGGGCTGTCCTGTGAACATCAACATCCCGTCGTTCATCAAGAACATCGAGCGTGGACAGTTCCTGGCTGCTGCCAAGGTACTGAAGGACACCTCTGCCCTACCCGCCGTTTGTGGCCGTGTATGTCCGCAGGAGAAGCAGTGTGAGAGCAAGTGTATCCACCTGAAGATGAACGAGCCTGCTGTGGCAATCGGCTATCTGGAGCGTTTTGCTGCCGATTTCGAGCGCGAGAGTGGAAATATCTCCCTGCCTGAGATTGCACCAGCCAACGGTATCAAGATCGCCGTCGTGGGTTCTGGCCCTGCCGGACTTTCGTTCGCTGGCGATATGGTGAAGAAGGGCTACGACGTGTATGTCTTCGAGGCTCTGCACGAGATCGGTGGTGTGCTGAAATATGGTATTCCTGAATTCCGTCTGCCGAATAAGATCGTCGACGTGGAAATCGACAACCTCGCCAAGATGGGTGTTCACTTCCAGACTGACGTCATCGTAGGCAAGACCATCAGCGTAGAACAGTTGGAGGCTCAGGGCTTCAAGGGCATCTTCGTTGGCTCTGGCGCTGGTCTGCCTAACTTCATGAATATCCCAGGTGAGAACAGCATCAACATCATGTCGTCTAACGAGTATCTGACGCGTGTGAACCTGATGGATGCTGCCAATCCGACAACCGATACCCCATTGAATCCTGCCAAGAGCGTGCTCGTCGTAGGTGGTGGCAACACGGCTATGGACTCTTGTCGTACTGCCAAGCGCTTAGGTGCTGAGGTCACACTGGTTTATCGCCGTTCTGAGGTTGAGATGCCTGCCCGTCTTGAAGAGGTGAAGCACGCCAAGGAGGAAGGTATCAACTTCCTGACGCTGCACAATCCTATCGAGTACATCGCCGATGAGACAGGTGCCGTGAAGCAGGCTGTGCTGCAGGTGATGGAGCTTGGCGAGCCTGATGCATCAGGTCGTCGTTCGCCGGTTCCCGTTGAGGGCAAGACTGTTACCCTCGATGTCGATCAGGTAATCGTAGCCGTCGGTGTATCCCCCAACCCGTTGGTTCCGAAGTCTATCCAAGGCCTCGAACTGGGTCGCAAGAATACGATTGCCGTCAACGACGACATGCAGTCTTCGCGTGCCGAGATCTTCGCCGGTGGTGACATCGTCCGTGGTGGTGCTACGGTGATTCTCGCTATGGGTGACGGTCGTCGTGCTGCCCTGAACATGGACAAGCACCTGAGAAGTGAATAGTGAAAAGTGAATAGTGAAAAGTGATTCAGAGATAGAGAGCCGTCGCCTGGAGAAGCGTTTAAACGAACGGTTCGTCAAGGCGATGGCTACTTATCATCTGATAGAAGATGATGATCATATCCTCGTGGGACTCTCTGGTGGCAAGGACTCGCTCCTGCTGACAGAACTTTTGGCAAAGCGTGCCAAGATCGACCACCCACGATTCAAGGTAGAGGCGCTGCATGTCCGTATGGAGAACATCCGTTACGAGAGCGATACGAGTTACCTGCAATCGTTCTGCGACGCCCTCGGCATTAGGCTCCACATCAGAACCACCCGATTCGATGTCGATGCCTCGCCAGAGGTTGAGTCTACTGATGAGCCACAGCCGTCTTCAGAAACAGCCGCCAGGCTCCGCAGGCAAAAGCAGCCCTGCTTTCTCTGCTCCTGGCAGCGCCGCAAGGAGATGTTCAATCTCGCACAACAACTCGGCTGCAATAAGATTGCCCTCGGCCATCATCAGGACGATCTCATCCATACGGCGCTGATGAATCTCACCTTCCAAGGACGGTTCGACACCATGCCGGCGAGCCTGAAGATGCGCAAGATGCCGCTCACGATTATCCGTCCGCTCTGTATGATGGAAGAGACAGACATCAAAGCCTACGCCGAGATGCGAGGCTATCAGAAACAAACGAAACTCTGTCCCTATGAGACAGACTCACACCGTTCAGACATCAAACGTCTCTACAACGAGATGGAACAGATAAACCCCGAGGCTCGTTTCAGTATCTGGAGAGCCCTCAACGCTGAAAACAAACTGATTGAAGAATAAAAAATGATGAAAATAAGGAATATTGCCGTTGTCGCTCTTGCGCTGCTTGCACCCCTTTCGATGCAGGCGCAGAAGAAAAAGAAACCTGTTGTCAAGAAGGCTCCCGTGGTGGTAGTCGAAGAGCCGCAGGAAGACCCGCGTATCACTGAGATGCGTGAGGCCACTCAGCAGATTGTCTTCATCGACTCTGTCGTGGTCACCAAGAACGATTTCCTTTCTGCCATCCGGCTCAATGCTGAATCCGGACGACTCGACTCTTACGATCAGTTCTTCCGCAGCGAAGGCCACGAAGAGAGTTATGTCTATATCAACGAGATGGGCAACAAGTGCTATTTCTCTGACGAAAATGCCAATAGCCGGATGCAACTCTATACCCTCGATAAGCTTGGCGAGGAATGGAGCGAGCCACTGGCCCTGAAGGGCATCAGCGACGGCATCAGCGAAGCCAACTATCCCTTCATGATGACCGACGGCACCACGTTCTATTTCGCTGCCAAAGGTGAGGAGAGCATAGGCGGATACGACATCTTCGTGACACGAGCTGATACGGAAAACGGCCAGTTCCTCAAGCCTGAGAACATCGGCATGCCCTTTAATTCAGAGGCCAACGACTATATGTACGTCGTCGACGAACTGAGCAATATCGGCTATTTCGTCACCGACCGTCGTCAGCCTGAGGGAAAGGTGTGTGTCTATATGTTCATCCCTCCCACCACACGTCACATCTACAACAGCGATGCCTATACCGATGAGCAACTGCGTGGATTTGCCGATATCAGCCGCATTGCCAACACTTGGGGGAAGGGCACTGAGCGCAAACTGGCCCTCGAGCGCCTCAAAGCTATTGGTAAGTCGAGTGCTGCCAAGCAATCGAAGTCGGCTATCAATTTCATCATCAACGATCGTGTAACCTACACCGACATCAGTCAGTTTCAGGCGCCTGAGTCAGCCGATCTCTATCGTGAACTGCAAAGCACTAAGAAACAACTCAAGGATACTGAGCAACTGCTGGAGAAATCACGCAATTTCTACGCCAAGGCCAAGTCAGAGGACAAGCGCGTGCTTCGTACGGAAATCCTTGATGCAGAAAAGCAATTCGTAAGGCTGACGGCAGATGTGAAGACACTCGAAAAGCGCATCCGACAAGCCGAGAATAAAATTATCAACAATTCTAAATAATTAAAAGCTTATGAAAAGAACATTTCCTGAATCCGAACTGATCATCAATGCTGACGGTTCTTGTTTCCACCTGCATCTGAAGCCAGAGCAGTTGGCCGACAAGGTGGTGCTCGTGGGTGATCCAGCCCGAGTGGATACAGTTGCTGCCCATTTCGACTCGAAGGAGTGCGAGGTCAGCAGCCGTGAGTTCCACACCATCACTGGTATGTATAAAGGCAAACGCATCACTTGTCAGAGTCACGGCATTGGCTGCGACAACATCGATA
>JAEEGG010004882.1_pt1 | contig 32327 bp, 21 predicted proteins | sample 9134161 | NCBI WGS metagenome assembly JAEEGG01 (sample SAMN16246543, study PRJNA631951) | gut metagenome | biome: gut microbiome; feature: rumen; material: CR-attached | host: Bos | place: Iran: Karaj | collected 2018-10 | reverse complement strand
TACGGGCGGGCAATCAAATCATAAATGAAACCTGTGTACTCGGTCTGGTTCTCAAGCCGTTTGGCATATGCCTGAATGGAGAACGCATATTTGGACTGCAGGAATTCAAGGTCATAGGAGAGTGTGGCGAACCTGGAACTCTGGGGCTTGAAATAACGTCCTGCAGCCACCCAGAACTCAATGGGAAGCCCAGCGTTGCTTATTCCGGTCTGTGACAGGTACTGATGCCTGATGCCGGACTCCAGCGTGAGTTTGCCCTTGCGGTACATATTGTACTCAAACGTGACCGAGGGGTCGGCGTTGAAGCAGTCATAAATACCTTTCTCGGTGTAGCCCGACAGCAGCAGATGCGGGGTTATACCGAATCCGTGACCCACTTTAAACATGCGGTTTACGTAGATGTTGCCAAACAGCGCGTCCTGTCTGGGCTGCGGGGCGGCTCCCTCCATATTTATGGATACGCGCGGGTCCTGCGGCAGGATGTCATAGCGGTTGGCATCGGCCTCCAGAACAAAGGACAGGGGCAGTTTGAGGGAGGTCTGGAGTCCATAATGGGTGATTTGCGCCGGCATGGATCCTTTGGCCAGGGTGTTGTCCATATTTCCTTTCATTGCGTACTTGCTGATGAATGCCGATGTGGATGAACTTACGCGGCTGCCGTGATGTCTCCAGCGGACCGATGCCAGCGTATTGCCCCAGGTACAATCCATTGAGATTTTGGTGAGACCGTATACGCTTGAGCCCTTGTCATGGTTGAACAGTACATTGAAATCCAGTGTGTTACGGCTGTCAAGACGGCTCAGTAGAGTAAGGTTGGCATCTGTAAAACCAAAGCGTAGGGGGTTGCCGTCATATTTAAAAACCGACCCGTAGAAAGTGTTGATGAATGACCGGCGCACGGAAAGCGTGAGAGCAGTCCGGTCCGACAACGGAGCGCAGACGGTGGCCTGGCCCGATATGAGACCAATTGATGCGGTTCCGGACAACCGGTGCGGTATGGTATCGGCGTGATCCATGGAGAGCCGGGCTCCCAGCCAGGCAGACCTGGAGGTGGTGCTGAACTCTACGGTGGGCAGGTGGTCCTGGTTGAACAGCGAGAAGAGTCCCGTAAAGTTCATGGAGCCGTATACGGGTACATCGGATACCGTAAGCTGGTTGTGCGACGACTCTCCGCCCTGCACATGCAGGCCTCCCTCCTGGTCGGAGTTTGTGCTCACGCCGGGCAGTGACTGGAGGTATCGCATGGGATCCGTGTAACCGAATATCTTGGGGTAGGTCTGCATTATTTTGGAGTCTATGCGGATGCCGCTGGCCATGGTTCCGCTTATGGCCGATATGTTCCTGTGCTCGGTCAGGGTAACCTCCGGGATGGTATAATACAGTGTATCTTCCTGCTGTGCAAAGGCCGGAGCCTGCACGGCAAGAAGATATGCGATATACAGTATAGTCCTTTTGTTCAAATCGTTGTTACTCAATTATTTCCAACTGGCGCAGAAGTGCTGCGGGCTCGGGATCATGTCCGCGGAATTCACGGTACAGTTGTGCGGCCTCTACGCTGCCGCCCTGCTCCAGAAGGTGGCGGAACTTGCCGGCTGTCTCCTTGTCAAAGATTCCCTTCTCCTCAAAGAGGCTGAATCCGTCGGCTGCCAGGACTTCGGCCCACTTGTATGAGTAGTAACCTGCTGCATAACCGCCGCTGAATATGTGGCTGAATGAGGTTGAGATTATACACTCGGGTACGCTGGGGAGCACATCGGTCGACAGCAGGGCGTTCTTCTCAAACTTTATGATCTCACCCTCTATGGGTTTGGTCTGGGTGTGGTAGTTCATATCCAGGATTCCGAACTGCAGCTGGCGCATGTGGTAGTAGGCGCTCAGGTAGTTCTTGGAGGCCTTGATTTTGGCTATCAGCGAGTCGGGCAGGGGTGCTCCGGTCTGATAGTGCTTGGCGAAGGTGGTCAGGTACTCCTTCTCATAGGCCCAGTTCTCCATTATCTGGCTGGGAAGTTCCACAAAGTCGTGGTCCACGCTGGTGCCGGTCATCGATGGGTAACGGCCCTTGGCCAGGATTCCGTGAAGGGAGTGTCCGAACTCGTGGAGCATGGTGGTGAACTCATCGTGGGTGATGAGGCTGGGGGTATCGGCCGTGGGTTTGGTGAAGTTGGTTACCAGGCTGATGAAGGGACGCTCCTCGACTCCGTCCTGTATCTTAAGGTCGCGGAAAGAGGTCATCCAGGCACCGCTGCGCTTGGTTGCGCGGGGGAAGAAATCGGCGTAGAAGAGTGCCAGGAATGAGCCGTCGGCGTCAGTTACCTCATATACTTTTACATCGGGGTGATATACCGGGACATCGGCGGGTTTGAAGTTGATGCCGTAGAGTGTGTGAGCCAGGCTGAAAATGGCGTCTATGCAGTCGTCAAGGCGGAAATAAGGTTTGAGTTCCTCATCGGTCAGGTTATACTTGGCTACACGCTGCTTCTCGGCGTAGTAACTGAAGTCCCAGGGGCGGATCTGATCACCGTCAAAGCCGATGCTGCGGGCAAACTTGTTAAGCTCGGCAACCTCATCTTTGGCTTTGGGCAGGGCGGGGGCACGGAGTTCCTCGATGAAATTCCATACGGCATCACCGTTCTTGACCATACGCAACTCGGTCTTGTAATCGGCATAATCCTTGTAACCCAGCAGGGCGGCCTCCTGATAGCGCAGGTCAACTATCTGGCGGATGGTCTCAGTGTTGTCCCACTCGTCGCCAAAGGCGCGTGTGTTGTAAGCGCGATACATCTTTTCACGCAGGTCACGGCGGTCACTGAACTTGACGAATCCGCCGTAACTGGGGGCGGAGAGGTCAAACAGCCAGCCCTCTACACCTTTGTCACGGGCAGCCTGTGCGGCCATATCGCGGATATATCCGGGCAGTCCGGCAAGGTCATTCTCATCGGTCAGGACCATCTGGAGGTTGTTGGTGGATGAGAGCTGGTTCTTCTGGAACTGGAGGGTCAGAAGTGAGAGTTTCTCATTGATTTCACTGTATTTCTTCTTGTCCTCGGGGCTCAGATTGGCTCCGCTGCGCTCGAATGACTTGTAGGTGTCCTCGAGCAGCTTTTTCTGATCGGGGTCCAGCCCCAGGCTTTCGCGCTGGTTATAAACGGTTTTGATGCGCTCAAACAGTTTGTCGTTGAGGCTTATGTACATGGAGTACTCGGTTGACATGGGCGATACCTTCTCGGCTATCTCCTGGAGCTCGTCGGTGGCATCGGCCTCAAGGATGTTGTAGAATATGGAGCCTACCTTGCTTACCAGTGCGCCGGAGTATTCCAGAGCCTCGATGGTGTTCTGGAACGTGGGGGCGTCGGGATTATTCACTATGGCGTCAATCTCCTGCTTGCCCTGACGGAAAGCCTCCTCAAAGGCTGGCAGGTAGTGCTCATTACGGATCTTGTCAAACTGCGGGGCACCGTACGGGAGCGTTGACTCTGATATCAACGGGTTGTTCTGCATATTACAGGCGGTTAAAAGTGTAGCGCTGAGGATACACGTGATGATTCGGTGATTCATACTTTTTTGTTTTATTTGACTGCGAAGTTACAAAATAATGCTACCTTTACCGAATGTAATTACATTATAATTATGCTTATGAAATTAAATGTCCTGTTTACTGTTTGCCTGTTTCCGGCAGTCGTCTGGGGACAGAGATCGCCTCAAGGTTCCTGGTTTGTGGACGGTAACAAAGACAAATTCGAGAACCGTTCACACACATCGGTCGAATCCTACGAGCAGGGAGTGAGTGTCATATATGCCACAAACGGAACCGAACTGTACCTTACCCAACTGAGAATGAACAAGACATCGGGCGGAATCAATGATGAAAAACGTCGCGAGAACGGTGTGAATTCGGCATTGCTGGCCGATGGAGGATGCCTGGTTTATGTGGATCAGTGTACTGTGACTTCGCACGCACCCCAGGCCGACGGCATCACTATGAGCGGGCAGGGAACCAAGGCGATACTTACCCGCGGCAAGGTTACTACAAACCGTCAGGGATCGGCCGGCATCTGCTCCATAAACGAGGCCGAGATTGATGTAACCAAGACCGAAATACGCACCATAGACCATCAGAGCCCGTGTTTCTATGCATCAAATAACGGAAAGTTATTACTGACTGAGGCTACATCACAGAGCTCCGGTCAGGCATCGCCGCTGTTCAATACCAAGGGCGGTATCATTGAGACTGAAAAATGCCGTATGTCATCGGGCCGATGGACTATAGGCAGTGTGTTTGGCGGTAAGATGGAACTGAATACCAGTGAGTTGAAATCGGGAGGAGTAAGCGGATTCCTGATTTATGATACTGACAAGGAACGTAAGGAGAAACTCACCGAGGGTACGCTGGTGCTCAGAAAGAATAACCTGAGCATAGGCGAGGGACCGCTTATTCTGATCACCAATGCATATGGCAACGTGTTCCTGACAGGCAATAAGATAAGTTGCAGGAACGATGTGATCATAGCCCTTCAGCGCGATGACTGGGGGCCCAAGGGTTACAATCAGGGCGAGGGTGTGATAGAACTTGAGAAACAGACTCTTAGCGGTGACATTTTTGTGGACAGCCTGAGTTCCGTCGAACTCAAACTCCATAAGAGCGGCAAGTTATACGGCCGTATAACAGGTGATCCTACCGATATGCGTACGGTAAGGGTTCATATGGGCAAGGGTTCAATGTGGAGCGCCAAGGGTGACGTTTACATTACCTCCATCGAGTTTGACCAGCCGCTCAAGAAGGGGCTCAAACAGTTGAAGGGCAGGCACACCATCTGGTATGATCCGGCAGATCCGGCCAACGCGCCCTTGGAAGGTAAGGAATTAAAGACCGGCGGCGGTATGCTGCGTCCCATTAAATAAGACATGATGAAAAGGTTTCTGTATACGGTTCTGGCTCTGATGCTGGTGCTGCCTGTGGCTGCCGAGGATGTGGAGATTGCTTTTGACAGGCTGCCTGAAAAAGCGCAGAAGATTGTGGGCAAGGCATATCCCGACACCAGGATAAAGAAGGTGGAGATGGAGCGCAGGGCAAGCCTTATACAATATGAGGTGAAGTTGGCAGGCGGAGTGAAGCTGCAGTTCTCAAAGGACGGCAGCCTTACGGAGTGTGAATGTAACAATAGTGCCGTGCCGGACGTACTGATTCCTTCAAGGATAAAGACTTTTATGGCCGATGAGTTTCCAGACAGGGAGATACGCCGTTTTGAGCATGACGGCAAGTTGTATGAACTCTTGCTTGACAACGGTGATGAACTGAGTTTTAACAGTTCATACAGGCTTATTGATATTGACCGTACAGCAGAGCAGAAATGAAAAAGTTAGTTTTAAACAGGGCCAGGATGGGGTTTGCACTTGTGTGTGCACTTCTGGTGATGAATTCCTGTATCTTCAACGATGAGATTGACCATAAGATAAACAGGACGGTTCTGGTTTATATCGGGGCTGACAACAATCTTTCCAATACGGCTAACTCAAATATCTACGCGATGAACACCAGCGTAAGCAGCGGAATGGACAATTACAATCTGCTGGTTTTCCTGGACCGTAAGGATTTTGCTCCCGCTTTGCTGCATGTCCACAATCTCAGGATTGATACCATTGCCAAATACCCGGAGTTGGATACATCGGACCCGATGGTACTGCGTAAGGTGATAGATGACGTGCTGAAAGACTGGAAGGCCGAGCATTACGGACTGGTTATGTGGTCGCACGGAACGGGATGGATTCCTACCGACAAACTGCATTTTGTGGCCCCCAACATGAACTATGCACCGTTACGCGGCAATAAGGTGAAAACCCTGCTGGAAGGCAGGCGCGATCCGTTCGGTCCCGAGACCAAGGCTTTCTCATGGGAGGACCGTAAGGGTCAGAGTCCTTCATACACATGCATGGAACTGGGAGATATGGCCGATGCCATCCCGGACAATGTGTTTGACTTTATCCTGTTTGACGCCTGCTACATGGGTAACGTAGAGGTTATGTACGCTCTCAGGAACAAGGCCCAGTATATTATCTCATCATGCTATGAGGTAGTGAGTTACGGATTCCCGTATCATATAGTTACACGTGATCTGCTGAACGGCAGCGTGCTTAAGGTATGCAACGAGTTCTATCAGTATTACAACTCCATGAGCGGGTGGGAGCAGATGGCCGGTGTGTCACTGGTCAATACCGCTGAACTGGATAGCCTGGCCCGTTGTTTCCGTAAGATAGCTGCCGGATATGGCGCTAATGTTGACAGCATTGAAGTGAGCAAGGTCCAGTGTTTTGACCGGTTTAACAATCATGTGTTCTTTGACCTGGAGGATGTGGTGGAGAAACTGGGCACTGACCGTGAACTCATGAACGAGTTCCGCCTGCAACTGGCCAAATGCGTATCGTTCAAGATATCCACTCCATATATTTTCCCGGGTGATGCCGAACAGATAAAGGTTAATTCATACAGCGGACTGAGCGTATATATGCCGTTGTCCAGGTATGAGGCATCGGGCCTTAATGATGCATACCGTCAGACGGAATGGAGTGATTACACGGGTTACTAATTATTTATACATATGAGAAATTGTTTTTTGATGGTCGCCTTGGTCGCAATTTCAGTTTGCGGTTGCAAGGGCGACGCTACATTGTCGCGTGACGTAAAGGGTTATGATGATCCTCTCATGCAGAATGAGAAGAAGATTAGTCAGATCATCAAGCAGATGACCCTTGAGGAGAAGGTTGCCATGCTTCACGGCAAGCATATGTTTACATCCGAGGGTGTGCCCGCTCAGGGTATTGCCGATATGGTTTATGCCGACGGTCCTTTTGGTATCCGTGAGGAGATGGAGCCGCATTCATGGAACTCCCTGCATCTGACTACTGACTCTGCCACATTCTTCCCGACAGGTTCGGCCCTGGCTGCTACATGGAACCAGGGAATGGCATATCAATGCGGATTGGGTATGGCACGCGAGGCCAAACTGCGCGGTAAGGACATGATTTTGGGTCCTGCCATAAACATTCAGCGAATTCCTACAGGAGGACGTACATATGAATATCTCAGTGAGGATCCCTTGCTGAGTTCACGTTTAGCGGTTGCATACACTCAAGGTGTTCAGGATAACGGTGTGGCTGTCTGCGTAAAGCATTTTGCGCTGAACAACCAGGAGACCAACCGCGGTAGCGTGAACGTTATCGTAAGTCCTCGTGCCATGCGTGAGATCTACCTGCCTCCGTTTGAGGCTGCTGTAGTTCAGGGTAACGCATATGGTGTGATGTCGGCCTACAATAAGATTAACGGATACTGGTGCGCCGAGAATTATGAGTTGCTTAATTCTATCCTGCGTCAGGACTGGGGCTTTAAGGGTATGGTTATTTCGGACTGGGGTGGTACTCACAGCACTGTGGGTTCAGTTGTTGCCGGTCTGAACGTGGAGATGCCTAACTCTCAGTATCTGGGCCAGGCTCTTCTGGATTCTGTTGCATCAGGTGCTGTTTCTGAGGCTGTTATCGATGAGCGCGTGCGTGAGATTCTGCGCGTGCGTCTGGTCATCGACCCCGTTCCCGAGGATAAGGCTAATGTCGAGATGACTGCCAAGCCCGAGCAGGCAAGCATTGCATACGGTATTGCACGCGAGTCAATAGTTCTGCTTAAGAATGAGGGCAGTCTGCTGCCTATAGACCTTGATAAGGTCAAGACTATTGCCGTTATCGGTGACAATGCCGACAAGATTATGGCTACAGGCGGTGTCGGTGCAGGCGTTAAGGCCCTGTATGAGGTTACTCCTCTGGCCGGTTTGAAGAATAGGATAGGTGATAAGGCCAAGATCGTTTATGCTCAGGGTTATACTTCACAGCAGGCCCGCGGCGGATTTGGCGGTTTCGGCGGATTTGGCGGTTTTGGCCGTCGCGGAGGTGCTGCTCCTGCAGCTGCTCCCAAGCCTGATGATACTGCCAAGAAGCTCCGTGAGGAGGCTGTAAAGGCTGCCAAGGGTGCTGACCTGGTGCTGTTCATCGGTGGTGACAACCGTGCACATGAGACCGAGGGTAGTGACCGTCGCAGCATGGATCTGCCTTACAATCAGGAGGATGTGCTGGAGGCTGTCGCCAAGGTTAATCCTAACGTTGTGTTCATTGCCGTTGCTGGTGCTCCGGTTGATCTGAACCGCGTTCAGGCATGCTGCCCGGCTATCGTTCAGTCATGGTTCAACGGTACCGAGGGCGGTAACGCATTGGCTGATATCCTGATTGGTAAGTTCGCTCCGAGCGGACGTCTGCCGTTCTCATATCCCTACAAGCTGGAGGACAGCCCCGCATACGCTACAGGCAGTTTCCCGCAGACCGATGCTCCCATCAACCAGGATGTGTTCGTATCGCTGGTTCAGGAGGACAGCAAGGCCGAGGAGATGCTTAAGGGCGCTACAGGCCGCGGTACAGCTCTTTACAGCGAGGATTTGCTGGTAGGTTACCGTTGGTTCGACACCAAGAACAAGCCGGTCATGTATCCGTTCGGATATGGCCTGGGATACTCTGAGATTGTGTATTATAATTTCGGTCTGGCATACGAGCATACTGATTATGCTGCTATTGCTGAAGGTAAGACCGAGTATAAGGACGGTGAGGTGATCACGGTTGCCTTCACGATTGAGAACAAGGGAAAGTACGCTCAGTATGATGTTCCCCAGATTTATGTACACCGCGTGGATTCAAAGGTTGAGTGGCCTTACAAGGAACTCAAGGGATTCAATAAGTGGCAGATTCCTGCGGGTAAGACATACCCCGCTTTGATAAGCATACCGGTTGAGTCACTCAAGTACTGGGACGAAGCCAAGCACGACTGGGTTCTGGAGCCGGGCAAGATTGAGCTGCTCCTGGCTCGCAACGCCGGTGAGGTTGTCGGTAAACTCGAGGTGGAGATTCGCTGATTCCGGTTGAGCTTTTTCTTAGGAGGGAGGTTTCTCCCTCCTTTTTTTGCGCTCTCGCTCATCGGTCCATTTTCGCTCATCGGCCCATTTTCGCCAAAGTGTCCCACATTAACCCGCGTGTGAGCGTATTCTCGATGGGGTTAGTGTGGGACATGCCCCTTCCTGAGGCTTGTGTCCCACACGCGGAGCGCTCTGAGTGTGCTCTGGGGCCGATGAGCGTGGGACACTTTGGCGAAAAATGACTAACTTCGCGCAAACTTTATGAAAAATGGTAAGGAAACAGATACACACATACACGGTCAAGAGTTTTGAATGCGACCGCAGGGATACGCTCCGTTTGCTCACGTTGCTCAATCTTTTCCAGGATATAGCCGATGACAGCGCCAACGAGATTGGCATCGGCTATGATTATCTGCGTACCGTGGGCAAGGCGTGGGTGCTGATTGCAATGAACGTGCAGATTGACCGCATGCCGCATCTGGCCGAGGAGATTACGCTAAAGAGCTGGCCGTCGGATTTTTCGGCCCTTTATACCGAGCGTGAGTTTGAGGTGTGGAGTGCAAGCGGTGAGCGTATTATCCGGGCTTGCAGCCAGTGGATTGTGATTGATTTTGCGACGCGCCGGCCCATGCATCTTAAGGATTGCCTGCCGGAGTATGAGCCGATACACGAGAAGGTGATTCTTGAGGACCGGTTCCCAAAACTGCCGGCTCCCGAGCGTGATGATTACACCGAACGTTTCCTGGTTCGTTACGATGATATTGACCGTAACGACCACGTTAACAACGCGATATATTCACTTTGGGCAAGCGAGAGCCTGGAGCCGCAGTACCGCATTGAGCATGTTCCTGCCGGCTTGATAATAAACTTCCGCAAGGAGGGCCTGTTTGGCGAGAAGATTTTTGTCTCCACTCAGATGGACGGCGACGCCTCCCTGCACAGCATCAAGGCAGAGGATGGTCGTGAGCTGGCTCGCGTCCAGTTCACCTGGCAAAAATAGTACAAAAGGGGTCTGTCCCCTTTTGTATCATTTTGCTATTCTCCCTCCAGCTTGAATTCGTGGAAGTTGTTCTCGTCCAGTTTGAACTTGGGCGTGCAGAAGTAGATGAGCTCGGCACGGGTCAGGACGGTGTTATCGGCATCCATCAGTTCGGCCTCGATGAAGGCTACGTTGCGCATCATTTTGCTTATCTTGGCGCGGACGGTGATCTCGTTCAGTTGTGAACTGACGGGTTTGAGGTATTCCATGTTCATCTTTGAGGTGACGCCGTTGGTCTGAAGTTTGCGGCATACCACCCAACCGGCGGTCTCGTCTATCAGAAGCGCCTGGATTCCACCGTGCAGGGTGTTCTCCCAACTCTCGTAATCGCGTGTGGGTTTGAACTTGGTTACCACATAGTCTCCGTCCTCATAAAACTCCAGGTGCAGGCCCTTGGGGTTGGTGGGGCAGCATACAAAGCAGTTGTAACTTGGGGTACCTATCCAGGGGTTGATAATCTTTCTTAAGCTCATTTCTTATCTATTTTAGTACCATTGGGGTCTGACCCCAATGGTATCATTTTTTGTTTTTGTCTTGGTAGAGGAAGCGGCGGATCTTGTGGGTGGCGGTTTTGTTGAAAGGTTCTTTCATCACCTCCACGTCACGGATCTTGAGGAACTGGCTCACCTTGGAGTTCACGAATTCCATCACCTCCTTTTTGCGTTTCTCAATTGCCTCCAGGAACTTTTCCTGGCCCTCAAGGTCCCAGTCTATGGCGCCGTCGTTGAACTGTACCAGCGCTACAAGCTGTCCTGAGCGGCTTATCACGAGCGATTCGTTTACGTCCGATATCTTATTGATGACGCTTTCAATCTCCTCGGGGTAGATGTTTTCGCCCGATGCACCGATGATTACGTTGCCCGATCGGCCCAGGATGGAGTATCGGCCTTTCTTGTCGACAGTGGCGATATCGCCGGTGCGCATCCAGCCGTCATCGGTCATCACGGCGCGGGTGCGGGCGTAATCCTTGTAGTATCCCAGCATTACGTTGGGGCCCTTAACCTGCAGCTCTCCCTGTCCGGTCTCGGGGTTGACATCGGCCAAACGGACCTGGACCTCGAATGATGACGTTCCGGTGGTGCCCAGATGGGTGCGCTTGGGGCCGGCGTCGCAGATGAGCGGGGCGGTCTCGGTGAGTCCGTAACCTATTGCATAGGGGAATTTGATGTTCCTGAGGAACTCCTCAACCTCGCGGTCCAGCTTGGAGCCGCCAACACCGAAGCATCTTACACGGCCGCCAAACTGCTGCTTGACTTTACGGCCAACCAGATAGTAGAGTATGCGCGGGAAATGTTTCTTCATGTAGCGCAGGTACTTGCTGCCGGCTATCGTGGGGAATATCTTGCCGCGGATTACCTTCTCGATGATGAGCGGCACCGACAGGATTGTGGTGGGGCGTATCTTGAGTAGCGCCTGACTCAGTATGGTGGGAGTGGGGGGCTTCTGGATGTAATAGACGGGGCAGCCGGTGGAGAGCGGATAGAGCATGCCGATGCTCATCTCGTACGTGTGCGCCAGCGGCAGGATGGACAGGAACACGTCCTTGCGGCGATAGACCTTGTGTGCGTACCACGCCTCCAACACGTTGTGGCAGAAGTTTCGGTGGCTCAGCATCACGCCCTTGGCGTTGCCGGTGGTGCCCGATGTGTAGATGATGGCGGCTATATCGGTGGCATCCGGCACTTTGCTGCGTCCGTCGCAGGTATAGCTTTCATCCAGGGCCTTTATGAGTTCAAAAGTGCTTATGTCTATTATCAGATTCAGGCGGTCGTATGACTCCTGACTGATTTTGGGCAGTTGCTTGCGGCTTACGAATATGGCCTTGGTCTCAGAGTGAACAAGTATATTCTCAACCTCATTGGCCGATAAATCCGGCAGCATGGGCACTGCAATGCGTCCGTGAGCGGTTATCGAGAAGAAGGCAACGGCCCAGTTGGGCATGTTCTCGGACAGGATGGCTACCTTGTCAGCGGGGTTGAGGCCGAATGTGCCAAGCAGGCCCGACAGCTGATCGGCCTTGTCACGGAACTGTGAGAATGTGTAACTGCAGCCGCCGTCCACAAAGTCCGATGCCAGACGGTCATGGTTTACGGTGGCGGTGTATTCAAGCAGATCTGCAAGGGTTGTAAATCTGTGTCTCATTTATCTTGTAAGGTTTTTATCTGGTAATGTAGTTTTGCGGGTGGCGTCCCTTTAAATTCATGCTTTCATATATCTCCTGGATGCGGCGGGTATCGGCGTTGGCATCGTCTGTAAGTTCTACTTTGCGGTCTACGGCAACTTTCTTGCGGCCCCAGTCAAAGTAGCACAGATAGACGGGGATGTTGGCGGCTTTGGCAATGAAATGATAGCCGGTTTTCCATCGGGCTATAGGTTTGCGGGTGCCCTCGGGGGCTATTGCCAGGTGCATCAGATCGGTCTTTTCCATCTCTTTGATTACGGAGCGTACTACCGATGCGGGATGCTTTCTATCTACTGGTATGCCGCCGATGGCTCTCAGGATCCAGCCCAGGGGCGGAAAGAAGAGGCTTTTCTTGACCATGCAGAAGGTCTTGCCGCCTATTGAAATGTAGAACAGGTAGGCCACTACAAAGTCAAGCATCGATGTGTGGGGCACGCCCAGAAGTATGCATTTGGGTTCGGGGGGCAGGAAAGGGCTTGTCTCCCAGCCCCAGACTCTCAGTATCCATCCGCAGAATTTACGCCACATAAGGTTTGTTTTTAATAAGGCTGCAAAAGTAATCATTCGGGGTGGTACTTTTTTGTATATATATTATAAATGTGGTTAATGCTCTTTGGTTTGTGGCGAAATGGTGCTTCCCGCCAAAGTGTCCCACACTCATCGGCCCTGTGAGCTCTGTGAGCGGCATCGGTGTGGGACACAAGCCTCAGGAAGGGGGATGTCCCACGCTCATCGGCCCGAGAATACGCTCTCACGCGGGTGCTTGTGGGACACTTTGGCGGAGCGAGGTGGGCATGGGACACTTTGGCGAGAATGCAACGTTTTTGCAACGGTATTTGCTTGGAGGCCGATGGGTGCGCGGGGTATATTTGCAGCAAAAACTGATGGATATGAAGAAGTTTGTTTTTGCTTTTGCGGTGATGGTTCTGGTGGGGAGCGCGTTTGCATCGGCCCAGAAGAAGAGTGCATCGGCCCAGAAGAGTGATATAGTGAAGGCTCCGGGTTCTGTTACATTTAAGGTGGAGGATGTGGAGATTGCAGGGAAGATTCTGCCGGTTACGAATGGTTTTGAACTGGGGCGGAAACTGGCGGGCGGTCCTTATCTGGATTGCAGTTTTAAGAACAAATCTTTGGTGGACGGCGGTGAGAATCCGTTTTTCTCGATGGTTTGCCTGGCGTATGCTGAGCACAGGCCGATTGTGCTTTCGCCCGATATCATGTGGATTCTGATCTGCAACGGGTTCTCGCAGCATGTGAACCGCGAACCGGAGAGGTTCAGGGAGTATCTGGTGAGTCATGAGGGCAAGATGAGACTGGAAATTACGACCTACCCTGAGACCACAACGGCTCAGAAGGTTGAAATGTTTGCAGGTCTGATTGGGGAGAACACAAAAGGTGATCTGGATGAGCTGCTCACGTGCAATTTCTCAACGACGGGTATGGTGGAGCGGATGACGTCGCAAATCACGCTGATGGATGCTGTCAAGCCTTATTTTGACTTTGTTGAGCATCTGATTGGGTGCGGAATACCCAGCGTTACCCTGGAGGGTACTCCCGATGACTGGAAACTGCTGCGTAAAAAGACCCGCGAGTTGGGCAATTATGGGGTAAAGGAGTGGACCGACAGGCTTGATCCGATACTGAAAGAGTTTGTGGCGGCATCGGAGGGTAAGCCCAATGTGGAGTTCTGGTGGGATATGGCGATCAAGGGTCGGCCCTTGGATTTTCATCTCAAGAGTGATGGTTGTATCCCTCTGTATGATGCTACAGAGTTTGACGGCTGGTTCCTGGAGTTCATACCGTTTGATTTAACTTGGAAACGTAATTCTGACAATATTTATGAAGAACTTAGTCTGGAGCCCTTAGTGTATGATACATATCGCGTACGCCCCAAGAAGATAGAGTACGGACATAAATTGCCCCCGATTATGACGAGCGTGCCTGTAACTCAGCACATTGAAGACGGTTACGGCAATATCATCCAGACCAATTATCTGGAGGTTCGGGCCGGAATAGTGGGTCTGACGCAGGATGTGGAGACTATGGCGCTTCGGCCGGAGATTGGCTGGCTGGTCAAGCTTCAGTACAACGGAATGGCGATACCTCAGCGTGACACAACATCTGCCAACACAATCAGGGCCGATAAGCCCGATGAGACAAAGGTGGTGATATCGGGTGGTTGTGGGACACTTTGGCGGAGTGCGGTGGTTTGGCCGGAAAATAGTACCAAAGGGGTCTGACCCCATTGGTATCATTTTATTATCTTTGCAGTCGTTTTAGAAAACTTTGAAATGAGTAAGAGTTACGAGGAGATTAATGAGAAGATCCGCAAGGGTAAGGCGGTGGTGCTGACGGCCGAGGAGGTGTCGGAGATGGCCAAGACGATGTCGCCCAAGGAGATTCTTGATAAGGTTGATGTGGTTACTACCGCTACGTTTGGTGCTATGTGCTCAAGCGGCGCTATTCTGAACTTTGGTCACGCAAATCCGCCTATCCGCATGGAGAGGATTGAGATTAACGGCGTGCCGGTAAGCGGCGGTCTGGCTGCTGTGGATACGTACGTTGGTGCTACGGACTGCAATCCGCAGAATCCCACATACGGCGGCGCACATATTATTCAGGAGCTGATTGACGGCAAGAAACTGACTCTGGAGGCTTGGGGTAAGGGTACCGACTGCTACCCGCGCAAGCACATCAAGACGGAGATCAGCCTCAAGACCATCAACGAGGCCATCCTGATGAATCCGCGTAACGCATATCAGAACTATAATGTGGCTGTGAACTCCACGGACCGCACATTATATACCTACATGGGCACTCTGCTGCCTCGCATGAAGAATGCGTCATACAGTTCGGCCGGTGAACTTTCACCGCTGCTGAACGATCCAGAATGCCGCACCATCGGCCTTGGAACCCGCATATTCCTTTGTGGCACACAGGGTTACGTGGTTTGGAACGGCACTCAGTTCAACTGCAGCAAGCCTCTTAACGAGTATGGTGTGCCGATGGGCAATGCGCGTACATTGGCTGTGATGGGCGAGATGAGGGAGATGTCCAGTGAGTTCCTGCGTGGCGCATATTTTGAGAAATACGGTGTTACGATGTACGTTGGCATAGGTGTTCCAATCCCTCTGCTGGATGAGGACCTGGCGCATCGTGTGAGCATACGTAACTGCCAGATTGACACCTTTATAGAGGATTACGGCGGCCGTGGCGAACTTATAGGTAAGGTCAACTATGAGCAGTTGCGATCCGGCGAGATTGAGTTTATGGGCAAGAAGATACATACCGCTCCGCTTTCAAGCCTGAGCAAGGCACGCAAGATTGCAGCCATCCTGAAGGATTGGATTGAGAAGGGACAGTTTGAACTGACCGCTCCTGTAAGGCCGATGCCCACTGGAACGTCACTTCAGGGACTTAAGGATTTGAACTTGTAAATCAGCTAATTATGACAAAGAAAGTAGTTATATCATTCCCCGATGGCGAGGCCAGCCGCCCGCTTATCTATGAGCTGATTAAGAAGTACGATATCATGGTCAGCATCATCAAGGCTGACATTGACGGCGGACGTCGCGGAAAGCTGGTTCTGGAACTGGATTCGGACTCCGACCATATTGCACAGGCTATTGATTTCATGCAGAAAAGCGGTGTCGATGTAAGCCCGCTGGAGAAGAAGATCAGTTTTGACGATTCCAAGTGCGTGAGTTGCGGCGCATGTACATCGGCCTGTCCCTCCGGCGCCCTTTCAATTGGTGCTCCCGATTGGAAACTGCGCTTTCAGCCAGACAAGTGCGTTGTGTGCAAACTGTGCATAACTGCTTGTCCTTTAAAGCTTTTCAAGATTGAATTCGCCGATTAGCCTCAGTGCTATGGAGTACAGGGAACGCAGCTACCGCAGCCGTTTCTCAGATGATGAGAGACGCTGGTTCTGTGTAAAGTTCCTTGAGTCGGATTTATGGATAGGGGTCGACCGCGGCTCCTATTCTGCGTCTATGGAGGCCGATACGTACGCCATGCTGGTGGAGTTGCGCCGCTCTATGGATGCTTATCTGCTGATGGATCCCGCCTATAAAGCCGCTCTGACACCTTACGATGCGGGTCTGGAGGCTCCTGACATACTGAAAGAGATGTCGCGTACAAGCCACAAGACCGGAATAGGCCCCATGAGCGCGGTTGCCGGAGCAGTGGCAAAGAGGGTTGCGGAGTTTCTGGGTACCAAAGAAGTAATAGTGGAGAATGGGGGAGACATTTACGCTAAATCAAGCAGTGACATGGACATTTCAGTCTTTGCCGGACAGTCTCCGCTCTCCGAGAAAATAGGCCTGCACATACCTGCAGCAGACTTTCCGCTGGGTATCTGCACATCAAGCGGCACGGTAGGCCCGTCACTCAGCCTGGGTCGCGCAGATGCCGTGATGATTGTGTGCAAGGACGTGCTCCTGGCCGACAGTTACGCCACCGCAATGGCCAACCGCATCAAGACCGTAAGTGATCTGCAACCCGTTATAGACCACATTTCCAACATTCCTGACATATTGGGCGCAATTGCCGTAAAAGATGATCGTATGGCCATCACAGGCCGGTTTGAACTTAGATTATTCAGATAGATATGAGAAGGACTGTTTTGTTTATTCTGCTGACAATGTTGGCGTTACCGGTCATCGGCCAGGATGAGGTTCCATTGAGGACCTGCCGTCCGGGGCTGGAGAAGATTGACCTGTCCAAGCATACGCAGCATCGGGCATCGGCCCCCAGAAGGGGTGAGATCAGTAATCCGTACATAGGTGAGCGCCGCCAACTGGTTGTGCTTGCGGAGTTTGCTGACCAGGGGTTTGCCACAGACAGCCTGCAGACTTTGGCGCAGTGGGATAAGATATTGAATACTAAGAACTTAAGTGATACTCTGCTGTATGGTTCCCTGCATGATTATTTCTATGATCAGAGTTACGGCCAGTTTGATTTGGGCTTTGATCTGCTTTACGTGAGGGTGGACAGTATGAAAAAGTACCACAGCACACAAAACGATGAGAACAGCAAATACCTGGTTCAGGACATCGTAAGCATTATAGCTAACGATGTGAATGACTGGGGGTTATATGACTGGAACAATGACGGCAAGGTGAATCAGCTGCTCATCATTTATGCTGGTATGGGGCAGAATGACGGCGGTGGCAAAATGACCATTTGGCCGCATCAGTGGTGGATGAGTGAACATGATGATTGTGAGCCGATACCCGTAACTACTGGCCTTAAAACCTATCTGATTGATACATATTGTACTGTTCCGGAGTTGTCAGGCAATGGCAATTACGGCTCATTCGGTACTCTATGCCATGAATTCAGCCACTGTTTCGGGCTGCCGGATTTTTATGGCGACAAGAGCTATCTTGGCAAGTGGGATGTAATGGACACTGGTAACTACAACGGCGGCGGTTTCCATCCGTGCGGCTACTCTGCATATGAGCGCGCATACGTGGGATGGCTGACTCCGGTGGAGTTAAACAATGATACCGTAATCAGCAGCATGAAATCGTTGTCAGATGTCCCCATATCATATCTGATCCGCAATGACGGTTGGGCCGATGAGTACTATCTCGTTGAAAACCGACAGAAGAAAGGATGGGATAAGTCACTGCCCGACAGCGGAATAGTGGTTTTCCGTGTGGACTATGATGAAGACGTTTTCCTTTGGGGTTGGGTAAACAGCGCCATGAGACAACGTTACAAGATAATACCGGCCAATGACATTACTTATGTCACTACAGAAGTCGTAAAAGGCTGGGCGTATCCTTACGGCGATAATAACAGTCTGACCAACAATTCTTCGCCTGCTGCCGAACTCAACAACATGAACAGAGACAGCACATTCCTGATGTCAAAACCGCTCACTGAAATGACTGTGACAGAGGGAATTGCATCGTTCATTTTCCGCAATGACATTCTGACGGCTATTCCTTACATCCCGCAGCAGAGTCTGCGTAAGGATGACGAATGGTACAGGATCGGCGAAAGGATGTACATACATCAGGGTAAAGTGGTGTGGGTAAGATAATATCATTATCTTTGCTTTCGGTAACAGTAATCAATTCAACCAAATAGATTTATGAGAAAAGTTTTAATGGTCCTTGGCGCGGTGGCGCTTGGTTTTGTTTCAGCGTTTGCGGCTGATAATAAAGGTATTGCATTTGATGAGTTATCGGCCGACAGGTTTACACTCATAGAGAACGGCAATCCTGTGACTATTCTGGCCGATGAGGCCGATAAGAGCGGCGTTCAGATTGCTCTGAAGGCTCTGCAGAAGGATTTTATGGCCGTATCGGGCAAGTTGGCTCCGGTTGTGTATGAACCGGGGGTGGGCAAGCCGGTTATTGTGGGTACAATGGACAGTAAGTACATTGCACAGATAATCAAGGCTAAGAAGATTGACAAGAAACAGCTTCAGGGCAAGCGCGAGAAGTATATCATGACCGTGGTTGCCAACCCGATAAAGGGCATTGACGAGGCTCTGGTGATTGCCGGAAGCGATATGCGCGGTGCAATCTACGGTATTTACGAGCTGTCTGAGCAGATCGGCGTATCGCCCTGGTACTATTGGGCCGATGTTCCAATAGAGCACAAGGATAACGTATCTCTTGCCAAGGGTACATACACCGCAGGTGAGCCTGCAGTTACCTACCGCGGCATTTTCCTGAACGATGAGGCTCCCTGCCTTACCACTTGGGTCAAGAATACATTCGGCACCGAGCGCGGCGGACATGAGTTCTACGCATGCTGCTTTGAACTGATCCTGCGTCTGCGCGGTAACTTCATGTGGCCCGCCATGTGGGACTGGGCATTCTATGCCGATGACCCCGAGAACTCAAAGACTGCCAATGAGATGGGTGTAATCATGGGTACAAGCCACCATGAGCCGATGGCCCGCAACCATCAGGAGTGGGCACGTAACCCCAAGGCATACGGCGGCCAGTGGGATTACACGGCCAATAAGCAGGAGTTGCAGCGTTTCTTCCGTGAGGGTGTGGAACGTGCCAAGGATACCGAGGATCTGATTACCATCGGTATGCGTGGTGACGGTGATGCTGAACTTCGCGGTAGCGATGAGGACAACATGAAGATGCTGGAGGGCCTGTTCGCTGACCAGCGCCAGATAATAAAGGAGGTGACCGGCAAGCCCGCCGAGAAGCGTCCCCAGGTATGGGCACTCTACAAGGAGGTTCAGACCTATTATAATAAGGGCCTGCGCGTGCCTGATGACGTAATCATATTGTTATCGGACGATAACTGGGGCGATATCCGCCGTCTGCCTAATGCTGAGGAACGTAAGCGCAAGGGAGGCTGGGGTATGTACTACCATGTGGACTATGTAGGTGCTCCGCGTAACTCCAAGTGGCTAAATATCACTCCGATACAGCACCTCTGGGAGCAGATGCAACTGACATATGACTACGGCGTAGACAAGATCTGGGTGCTTAACGTAGGTGACCTTAAGCCTATGGAGTATCCCATCACATTGTTCCTGGATATGGCCTGGAACCCCACATCATTCACCGTTGACAACCTGCTGGAGCACACTTATGACTTCTGCCTTGAGTTCTTTGGCGAGGAAGAGGCTCAGGAGGCTGCCCGCATTCTGAACCTTTGCTGCAAGTACAACGGCCGCATAAGTGCCGAGATGCTCGATGCACGTCAGTACTACACACTTGAGACCGGTGAGTTTGAGCAGGTTTGCGACGATTACGCACGTCTGGAGGCTGAGGCTCTGCGTCAGTATCTGCGCCTGAAGCCCGAGTACCGCGATGCATATCAGCAGATTATCCTGTTCCCCGTACAGGCTATGGGCAATATCTACGACATGTACTACAGCCAAGCCATGAACCAGAAACTGGTGCGCAACAACGATCCCGCAGCCAACTACTGGGCAGAGCGTTGTGAGCGCGACTTTAAGCGTGACGCCGAACTCTGCGCATACTACAACAAGGAGATGGCCGGCGGCAAGTGGGACGGCATGATGATCCAGAAGCACATCGGCTACACATCATGGAACGATAATTTCCGTGCCGATACACAGCCGCGCGTAAGCCGCGTTGAGAAAGGCGAGAAGGAGGGTGGATACGTATTCACTGAGAAGAACGGCGTTGTTGCAATGGAGGCCGAGCACTTCTATGCCCAGACCGGTGTCACCACAGGCTCTGCCAAGTGGACTACCATTCCTTACATGGGACGTACACTGTCAGGCGTGGCTCTGATGCCTTACAGCCAGCCTACTGACGGCGCTACAATGACCTACAAGTTCAATCTGAACGAGGATGTGGAGAACTTGTCGGCCGTAGTTGCTGTGAACGCAACACTTACATTCTACCGTCTTGAGGGACACCGCTACATGGTAAGCCTGGATGGCGGCCAGGAGATTGAGGTTGTGTTTAACGAGCGTCTGAATGAGGATCAGCGCAACATATACTCAGTATATTATCCCACAGTTGCCACCCGTGTAAAGGATGACCGCGTTGAGTTGGGCCGTGCCGCCAAGGGTGAGCACACAATCACATTCCGACCCATTGAGCCGGGTACGGTGTTTGAGAAGGTTGTGATTGATGCAGGAGGCTACATCAAAAGTTACCTGTTCATGCCGGAATCTCCATATGTGAGAGAGCAGTAAAAAAGAAAAGGCGGGGTTTCCCGCCTTTCTTTTTTGTGTTAGAATGTCAGGTTTACTGACGCTCCGAACGATGAGTTGTTCTGCCTGTCTATAAATACCGTGGGTTCAAATTCAAATTGCAGCATTTTGGCTGCCTTCTTGAACGGAAGGTCTTTGTTGTATTCATCGGCAATCCTTTCAAGTTCACGTTTTGCCTTGCCTTTCTGGAGTCGGCCCCACGTATAGAATGTTATTGTGGGTACGGCCAATGCGCCCGACAGTATGTAGAGCTTCTTGGAAAGCCCCGGATCGTCTGAACTGTAGTGGGTTACGGCAATCAGCGTCAGGATTGCGGTGGGTATTCCGCACATTACGCCGATGCTCTCCTTGTTGTCTCCCTTGATGAATTTGCGGTTGGCAATCTCATATCTCTGGAACTGAACGGAATCCAGGAGTTGCTTGAGATCATCTTCACGGATGGCGTTGCCTGCACCTCGGCCCTCAACGAATGTAAGGCTGCCGCTGAATCTTTCAATTTCGGTGCTGTCATTAAGAGTGGCAAAACTGCCCCAGCCGCCAAAGCCTCCGCCTCCGCCGCGCATTCCTCCGCCGCCCTGGAAGCCTCCGCCTCCGCCACGCATTCCTCCGCCGCCCCCAAAGCCGCCACCGCCACCGCCACCAGGCTGTGCTACAGCAGTGATTGAAAGCATTGCAACTATCAGTAAAGAGAGGAATTTCTTAATGCGCATAGCGTTAGTGAATCAAAGGATCAATTCTTTGACCTTTGAAAACGCAAAAGGTTTAATCATTTCCAGTTCTTGTCAAGGAATGCTATGCGGTCGGCAAAGAATTTCTTGAGGACCGATATCTCCTCATCGTAACTGGATACGCGGTATGCTGCGAACATTCCTACGGCATCGCCGCCTCCGAATCCGCCTCCGAATCCGCCTCCAAAGCCTCCCATGCCACCGCCGAATCCTCCCATTCCGGGGCCGAATCCACCGCCGAAACCGCCGTTACGGCCGCCCTGGTTCTGATTCCTTGATGCGGGAACAAGCAGGTTGGTGTACTGTGCAAACTGGCGGTCCTTGGCCTCGGCCAGTTGCGCAGCATGATTATCAATGTATTTGTTGATATTGTCGATGCTCAGGACACCCTTACGGAGTTCTTTCCAGCGGGCCTTGACCTTTGCCACGAATGCGGGATCCTCCATGAGGCGTTTGAACATGGCAGGGGTGGGGTTGGTCTCGCCTCCGTTGTAAACCCAGGCTTCGATGTTGTTTCCGTTGGCAAAATTGCAGTTTCCGTATGCCAGGTTGTAGTCCCATACTGTTCCTGCATGCAGTTTGCCGCCGGTGCCGTCCTCATTCTGCTTGGTCTTATAGAAATAGGTGCTGCGCTTCAGGCCGTCAGCATTCAGGCTGAGTTCGGTATGGATTATGTAGTCCACGAATGACTCTACATCGATATATTTGGCGTAACCCTCCTTGGGATCGGCAAAATTGTCGCTCTGTATTACCTTCTCGGTGGTTTTTATGTAGTTGCTTATATACTCTTCCTGTTCGGGGGCAAGTTTATCGGACTTGGGATAGAAGTAACTCCAGGTTACTGTGGCACGTCCTCCAAAGCCTCCTCCAAAGCCGCCCATGCCGCCACCGAAGCCTCCCATAGAGCCGTTGGTGATGAGGCCGGGAACATCGGACTGGAAGGATTTTTCACCTTCATCGGGCGGGTCTATGCGTACTATGTAACCGCCTGTGAGTTCCAGACCGCTGGTATCGGTCTTTTTGAGTTTGGCTATGCTCAGTCGGTTATCGGCCCGTTTTATCTTCTCGCAGAGTATGTATACGCCTATGTAATGGCCGTTCATGACCACCTCGCAATAGCGGTTGCGCGGTGCCCAGTGGCCCATTTCGTTCCAGAGGTCGAATGCAAAGGGGTCGCGCATCATGGATATGTCGTTGAAGGGAGCCAGCAGCACCCAGTCGTTATCGGCCGGCATGCCAAGCAGTTCAACGTTGTTGGCCTTGCCCTCAGGGGTGACGGTCTCAAGCGTAAAACGCTTCTGGTCAAAGAACAGCGATGAGTTTCCGCGCAGTTTTATCTTTATGTTTCCGTCGTAGCCGTTGGCCTTATCAGTTACCTTGTTGCGTTTGGAACCGTTGTCAATGATTTTCATTGTGCCGCCGGACTTTTCACGGTTGGTCAGGGTGGGGCTGTCGGTCTGGATTATTACAATCGGCAGATTGGACGATGTGAACTCTACCTTGTCAGTTAAAGTCGATGTGTTGTAACTGCCGTTCATGCTGAATCCTCCTCCGAATTCGCCTCCGCCGCCGGGGAAACCGGGCATCTGGCCGCTCTGCTCCTGAGGATCAAAGGGGAATCTGCCGCCAAATCCACCCGGGAAACCTCCTCCGGGGAATCCGCCACCAAAACCACCACCTCCGGGAAAACCTCCGCCTCCCGGGAACTGTGCGAAAGCAGCCGTTGAGAACAGGGCTGCAGATACTATAGAGCACAAAAATTTTGCCTTCATACCGTCATTCAAGTGTTTTACTTAAATAGCGATACAAAGGCAAAAAGTTAAAAAGGTACCAATGGGGTCTGACCCCAATGGTACTATTTTTCAAACAATTTCAAGTCGATGCAGTTACCCATCTGAACGTAACCGTCAGCGTTGGGGTGCAGGTAGTCATTCTCAAAGAGGTACTTGGGATTGAGCTGTGCGGGATCGTCGGGGTTGCCCATGGCGGCGTCAAAGTCGATGACACCGTCAAAGTAACCGCTTGAACGGATCCACTGGTTGAGCTGCTGACGGCCTGCCTCGTGGTTCTCGCTGTAGTAGTTGTTTCCCTTGAACTGCATTACTGGAGCACCGTATACCTTGATTCCGCGCTCGTGTGCCTCGGCAATTATCTGCTTGTAAACCTCCTGAATCTGGTTGGCCTTTGAGATTGCATCGCCGCGTCCGCCCAGGTCGTTCACACCCTCAAACAGTATGATGTACTTGACGCCCTCCTGCTGGAAGAGGTCACGCGGGTAACGGCTCTTTCCGGTCGGTCCAAGGCCGCCCTGAAGTATGCAGTTGCCGCCCAGACCCATATTGAGGACCGATACACGGCGGGTTTTCTTGTTGGCGAGCAGACGGCGTGACAGGTTATCGGTCCAGCGGTTCTGCTCGTTGGTGGTCGATCCGCGTCCGTCGGTTATGGAGTTGCCAAGAACTACGATTGCGCGGGCTTTCTTCTCGGCCTTGATTTCAATGGCGTTGATGATGTACCAGTGAGCGGTTTTTACTGCGTTACTGAAGTCAGAGCCCTGACCTTCAATGAGATATGAATCGGTACGTGAACCGGGGTGACCGGTAACGCTGGTTGATGAAGCCTCGCCCAGATGCATTGTGATGGCTACATTCTGACGCTCTTTCATGGGGAACTTGACGGGATCTGATGTTACAAGTTCACCCGGCTTGATTGTTACGGACTTGCTGCCATTGAATGTGAGGCTGACCTCTGTTCCGGCAACAATATCGCTGCTTGCACCTGCTGTGGCTGCATGGGCAATCTCGGCTGCGTTAATGGTTACAGGACCCTGGCTGAATTCATTTGAGAACTTTACTCTGACTTCCTTGCCGCTGATGGATGTCTGGACTATCTGACGGATTGAGTTGTTCTGAAGACCCGGGGCGGGAGGGCAGTTGTGAGGTTCTACAACCTGCTCGGCTGTTGCCCATGTTGCCACCCAATGCTTGCCTGCACTGGCGGGTGTGAGAACGAATGCCGTCATTACGGCGGTCAGAATTAAGGATTTAAGTTTCATAATTGGTTATTTTAGTTGTTTTATTGGACTTCTTACGGATGTAAAGATACTAATTAAACCGAACGCTTGGTATGGAGAGGGCGAGTTTATCATATTCATTAAGATTTGTTTCATCGGCCCTTCTGTATTTGGAACATAACTTAATTAATGATATCTTTGGAACAATTACTAAACTACAGTCTTTAATACATAGATGCGTAAACCAATAATTGCTCTTCTTGCAGGATTGTTCCTTCTGCTTCCAGTAAATGCACAACGTACGTACCGATACCAGATGGGACAGTTGTCAAACAACCGCTTCCAGGCTATCTGTGAGGATGAATCGGGTTTTATATGGATTGGTACGGAGAATGGTCTGAACCGCTATGACGGTTACAATTTCTACAAGTTCTTTCATGACAACAATGATTCGTTGTCACTTATGAGTAACTACATCCGCAGTCTTTACAGTGACGAGGATGGAACATTATGGATAGGAACAAACCGTGGTATCCAGTACCTCAGACCAAGCGACAAACGTTTTCATACGGTTTCGTTCCCGGGTGACCGTTTGCCGTACATACAGCAGATTACCAAATTGAGCGACGGCAGGATATGGATTGCTGCACCCGGAGACGGCCTTTATTGGATTGATCCTGAGAACCCCGTACAGGTTAACGGCATATCCAGCCTGAACAATTATGCTCCGGCTCAGGGTATTTTCCGTGGATTTGTAGAGGACCAAGAGGGTACAATCTGGCTGGGCACCGCAAACGGTGTACTATTGTATGATCCCAGAAATGACAAGGTAACGGAATTCAGTGCCGATGTGATAAGCGGAGACATTACCGGCCTGATAATGAATGAGAACGGCGATATTTTCATATCGACCCACAATCATGTTTACATGTGGAGCACGTTCAGACGCCGTCTTTCGCGTATCACTCCCGATGAGGGTATCTGGGAGATTACTCACCTGTTTCAGGACCGTGATGGCGTAAAGGTATCACTCAGAGGCAAGGGATTGCTGTATCTGACCGATGACCTGCACCTGGAGCAGTATCTGCTCAAACCAAATGACCCCAGTCTTGAAAAACTGGATGTAAGTGCCATGTACATGGACCGTGCAGGCAACAACTGGATTGGCTGTTTCCTGTCGGAACTGATCCTTGTGACCAAAGACCGTAATGAGTTTGAATACTGGAAATTCTCTGATTATCAGGAGGATATATCGGGAACTGTAACGGCAATGGTTGTGGATTCCGAGAACAGGCTCTGGATTGGTTACAACAATAACGGTGTCACATGCATGTCAAGCAACGGACGCGTTATCAGGGTTGGTTACAATGCGCCATATATAAGTTGCCTGTTCCGGGACAGTAAAAATAGGATATGGGCCGGCTGTCCCAACAGAGGTTTGGCTCTGCTTAATACTCAAAGTGGTTATTTTGAGATGGTGCTGTCCAATGAGTACTCGAATGTTTCATCAATAGCCGAGGACAACAAGGGCCGCATCTACTATTCTGAACTGGGTACCGGTTTCAGTCGTATCAACCCCGTAGACATGAAGACCGAGGTGTACGGTGATTTTGCCAAGAGCAGCCGCAAGGGTCGCTCATTGAACAATGACTGGATTCATATCATGTTGGTTGACAGTTGGAACCGTCTGTGGATAGGTCATGACAACGGTGCGGATTGCTTTGACATTGACCGCAGTGAATTCATCGACAATGACAAGCTGTCGCAGGCTATGGGTACATCGGGCTGCACCTGCATCCTTGAGGAGAGGGAAGGAATAATATGGTTCGGAACTACCAAGGGTATAATAGTCTATAACATGACAAATGGCGTGGCAACGCTGCTGAATACCGCCAAGGGCTTGTCAAACAATGATATCCGAGGTATGGTAAAGGATAATGACGGCTACATTTGGGCATCGACCCCGGGTGGTGTGAACCGCATTAATCCTGATGATTATGAGATAAGCCGATTCTTTACCGAGGAGAAGGCGTTCAATGGCGTATCGGCCTTCTCGGTTGTTGATGACAGGGCTTATTTTGCAAGCAACTCGGGAATCACAGCTTTCTATCCGTACAGGATATTTACCGAATCGACCGTAAACAAGGTTGTCATGACCGGTTTTTATCTGAACGGTCAGCCTATCACATCCGAATCCCTGTCGGGCGGCAAACTCATTTCAGAGAAACCGCTGAACGTATCGGACCAGTTCCGTCTGGCATACCGGGACAACTCTTTCACGCTTGAATTCAGTTCGTTGAACTACGGCGATGAGCAGAGTCTGATATACGAATACTCAATGACTCCCGGCGGAGGCGAGTGGGTTAGCAATCCGGCCGGCGTGAACCGTTTGAGTTTCTCTCAGTTGGGTTACGGCCGATACACATTGTCCGTAAGGGCCAGACTTAATGATATTGTCTCACCGCCAAGGACTTACATGATCAAGATTGAAGCGCCGTGGTACGCTTCATCGGTAGCAATGGTTGTGTATATCCTGTTGATGCTGGCATTACTGTCTGTAATCTTCAGGACCCGCCGAAGAACCCGTCAGAGGGAGATGGATGAGGCTAAGTTCCAGTCATTCATCAATGTGGCGCATGAGATTTGCGCTCCTATGACGATGGTGATTTCGCCGCTTGAGGATATGATGCAGAACAGCACCATCCCTGCCGATGTGCAGTCCAACCTGCGTCAGATGCACAAGAGTTCCACCAGAATCCTGTCGCTGATAAACCAGCTGCTGGATATGCGTAAGTTCGATGAGGGTCAGATGCAGCTGCATTATGCCGAGACTGACCTTATCAACTTCCTGATGGGACCGTTTGAACTCTACACCCAGGCGGCCGAGAAGCGCAACATTGACTTTACTTTCAATCACTCCATGGCTGAGCAGACGGTCTGGATTGACCGCGACAGCATTGACAAGGTGATGATGAACCTGCTTTCAAACGCCTTCAAGTACACCAATGATGGCGGTAAGATTGAGATGAATGTTGAGGTGGGGACCGATGACCATGAGAAGGGACCGCTTCACAACTATGTTGAGGTGTCGATATCGGACACCGGCATCGGCCTGGACAAGGATGACATTGAGCGTATATTCCAGCGTTTCTATAGGGCTGACAACAAGCTGACATCGGTCACAATGGGTATGGGTATCGGACTGAATTACAGTCAGATGCTTGTGCGTATGCACCATGGAACCATTAAGGCCGATAACCGCAAGGACGGGCAGAGCGGCAGCGTGTTCTCGTTCCGTCTTCCGCTTGGCAACAGCCATATCCCGGCCGAAGATATCGTTGATACTGATCAGATTGCACGACCTCAGCTGGAGCGTAACCGTGCCGGTCTGGATATTGACGAGCCTACGGATGAGAGTCGTTTCAAGGGCAATTTCAAGGTGCTGGTTGTGGATGATGACGATTCTATGCTGGATTATCTTTCTGACAGCCTCAAGCACAGTTATAAGATCATTACCGCCCGTAACGGCAAGGAGGGTCTCAAGTATGCCGTATCGCAGATGCCGGATCTTATCATTACCGATGTCGTCATGCCTGAAATGGATGGTATTCAGCTGGTTAAGGCTCTTAAGGGCAACTCGCTGGTTAGTCACATTCCGGTTATCATGCTCTCGGGTAAGAACAAACTGCAGGACCGCATGCTGGGTCTGGATACCGGCGCCGACAGTTATCTGCCCAAGCCTTTCTATATGAGTGAACTTAAGGCTCTTATGTCCAACCTTATCAGCAACCGTCTGATTGTGAAGGGTAAGTTCTCGGGACAGCAGGAGCAGGCGGAGAATGTGGCTGAGGTTCAGTTTGAATCCAGTGACGAGCAGTTCATGAAGCGCGTTATGGAGATTGTGAACGCCAACATCTCCAACAGTGACTTCAACATCACCCAGATGGTTGATGAGGTGGGAATGAGCCGCACTCAACTGCACCGCAAACTCAAGGAACTGACCGGCTTCTCAGCTGCCCGCTTCATGCAGAACATCCGCATGCAGCAGGCCATGAAGCTCCTCAAAGAGAAGCGCGTAAACGTATCGCAAATAGCCTACAGCGTAGGTTTCGCCTCCCAAACCCACTTCTCCACCACCTTCAAGCAGTACTATGGCGTCAGCCCCACGGAGTACATCCGTCAGCTTGAGGCAGACGAGCAAAAATGATACCAAAGGGGTCAGACCCCAATGGTATCATTTTGTATCATTCTAGTGAGTGCAGGAGGGTGATTTCCTGGGCCCAGAGGGTTTCGTCGGGGGTTTCCAGGATGAAGGGGATATCGTTTAGGTTGGGATCCTTCATGATTTTTTTGAAGAAGTCCAGACCTAGGAAGCCTTTGCCTATTGAGTCGTGGCGGTCTACGCGGGAGCCCAGTTCCTTCTTGCTGTCGTTCAGATGGATGGCACGGAGGTAGGAGAGACCTATTTCGTTGTCAAACTCTTCCCAGACGCTTTCGTACGCGTTCTTGAGGTCGTAGCCGGCAGTGTAGGTGTGGCAGGTGTCGATGCAGACTCCTACGCGGGACTTATCGGCCACACCGTCTATTATGCGTTTGATCTGCCAGAAGGCGAAACCCATGTTGGAGCCTTGTCCGGCGGTGTTCTCGATGACTGCGGTTACGCCGCTGGTCTTTTCAAGAGTCAGGTTGATGCTCTCGGCGATACGCTCCAGGCACTCCTCGGGGGTAATCTGCTTCAGGTGGCTGCCGGGATGGAAGTTAAGCATGGTCAGGCCCAACTGCTCGCAGCGCTGCATCTCCTCTAAGAATGATGCGCGTGATTTCTCCAGTCCCTCAGCATCCGGACTACCCAGATTGATCAGGTAACTGTCATGCGGAAGTATGTATCGGGCCTCAATTCCCGACTTTAACACCTCGGTTTTAAACCTCTCAATTTCAGTTTGTTGCAGAGGCGTACTAAACCACTGGCGCTGGTTCTTTGTAAACAGGGCAAAGGCCGATGCGCCTACTGCCATTGCATTTATCGGAGCATTAAAAACGCCCCCGGAAGCTGATACGTGTGGTCCAATTTTCTTCATAATTTTCAAAAATAGTACCAATGGGGTCTGACCCCAATGGTATCATTTTAGCCTAAATCTACTACTGTGATGCCGTGGCCGCCAAACTGGATGTGCTCGTCGTGGTAGTCACGGACGGCGGGTACGGTGTGGAGGTACTGGCGGATAAGGTTGCGCAGGATGCCGTTGCCGGTGCCGTGCAGGATGCGGACGCGGCTCATGCCGATGAGGGTGGCATCATCTATGAAGTGCATTACGGTCTGGATGGCCTCGTCACCACGCATTCCGCGGACATCGATATCGGGCTTGAAAGCCAGTTTGCGGTTGTAGATGTCATCGTGGGTCTGCTTGCTCACGTATGTGGCGGTGCGGATCTCCTGAACCTTTACGGGCTGGGCGGGCTCCAGGCGGTTGGCCTTGACCGATGTGGTTATTTGGCCGAATGCAACGGTAACATCGCTCTTGTTGACCGATATCACCTCGCCAACCTGTGTCTGACCGGCCAGACGTACTGTGTCACCCACCTTGAATGAACGCTTACCGGATGTTACAGGTATGTTGATAGGCTCTGAGGGGGCAGGAGAGGCCTGCTGAGCGTGATGCTCCTTGAGTTTGTCGCGTTTGCGCTGCTCGCGGCGCTCCTGGCTCTGACGGATGCGCTCCATCTTGCGCTGAATCTTGAGCTCATCCTCGGAGTTGGCCTGGCGGTCATCGATAGTCTCCTTGAAATCAGTGAGTTCCTGACGCGCAAGACGGGTTAGCTCCTTATCGGCCTGAGCCTCACGGATGGTGCGTATGGTGTTCTCAATCATGGCGTTGGAGTCCTGGATTAACTGATCTGCCTTCTCCTTGGCCTCACGTATGATTGATTTGCGCTCTTTCTGAAGAGATTCAAGTTCCTGACGGTGCTGCTCAATCTGCTGGTCCAGCTGTTTTTCCAACTGGTGTACGTTCTGGCGCTTGTTCTCCCAGTAACGCTTGTCACGGACGATGTCCTGCAGGTACTTGTCAGCATTCACGTAATCGCGGCCTACAATCTGTGTGGCGTCCTCAATCACATCCTCGGGCAGACCGATCTTGCGTGCTATCTCAACGGCGAATGAACTGCCCGGATTGCCAATCTGCAGTATATAAAGCGGTTGCATCAGGTGACGGTCATAGAGCATGGCGCCGTTGCGGATGCCCTCATTGCCATCAGCATAATGCTTGAGGTTCTGATAGTGGGTGGTTATGATGCCGAACACGCGGTTGCGGTTAAAACGCATCAGGACCGACTCGGCTATGGCACCGCCTATGTTGGGCTCCGTACCGCTTCCGAACTCGTCAATGAGTATGAGGCTGCGGTTATCGGCATACTTTATCATGTTCTTCATGTTGAGCAGATGGCTGGAGTAGGTACTCAGGTCATCGTCTATGCTCTGTTCGTCGCCGATGTCAATGAATATGCTCTTGAATATGCCGGCATGGCTGTTGGGGCGCATGGGTACGGGTATTCCGCACTGCAGCATGTACTGCAGCAGACCTACTGTCTTCAGACACACTGACTTACCGCCGGCGTTGGGGCCCGATATCAACAGTATGCTGTTCTTGGAATCCAGGTCGATGTCAAGCGGAACAACCGTCTTGTCATGCTTGGCAAGCGAGAGTTTGAGCAGCGGATGTACTGCCTGTACCCAGTCAACCACGGTCTTGCGCTCCATTATGGGCTTGCAGGCGTCAAAATCCAGCGTCAGACGGGCTTTGGCGCGGATAAAGTCTATCTGAGCCATAAATCCGTATGATTCCAGGATTGACGGAATCTCGGGGCGTATGGAGTCTGTAAATGCTATCAGTATGCGGGTAACCTCACGTTTCTCATCGGCCTCAAGTTCACGGATGCGGTTATTGGCCTCGACAACCTCCTCGGGCTCAATGAATACGGTTTTGCCCGATGCAGACTCGTCATGTACAATACCGCGTATCTTGCGTTTGAGTCCGGGTGCTACGGGCAGTACCAATCGGCCGTCACGCATAGTGGGAGCGGCATCCTTGTCAACCAGACCGTCCGTCTGGGCCTGTTTGAGTATGCTGTTGAGTATGCGTGATATGCTGAACGACGTGTTGGTAAGGTCCATGCGGATGCGGTAGAGCTCCGGGCTGGCGTTGTCCTTGAGCTTGCCGAACTTGGTCAGGATCTTGGCTATACCCTGCGTAATGGATGGGAATACGGCTACGCTCTGGGCCAGTTCGGTCAGGTTGGGGTAGAGTCCCTGATTGTCCTCCTTGCCGAGGAACTCCACAATGCCGCTGATGGTCTCAAGGGAGCGCCACAGACCCAGCAGTTCGGCCTCATCGAGCCATGTGCCTACCACTTTTATTCGGGCCAGGGCCTCACGCAGGTCATGATAGTTCTGGTCAGGGAAAGATTTGCCTTCGGTGAGTATCCTGACAAATTCCATGGTCTGGTCCAGGGCCTTCTCAATGGGCTGGAATTCAGTCATGAACTGCATATCGTCAACCAGCTGGACTCCCAGCGGGCATATGCAGCGGTCGGCGAGCATCTGTCTGATCTCGTCAAAACCGGTCTTATGTTCAAAATTGTCAGGATATATCATCTTACTTGACAAGAATGTTTATGTTGGTGGCACCGGCACGTTTGGTGAGCCAGTCCTTGATCAGGTCAATTTTGGGCTGTATATCGGTCTCATCCCGG
>JAEEGG010004881.1_pt1 | contig 32327 bp, 26 predicted proteins | sample 9134161 | NCBI WGS metagenome assembly JAEEGG01 (sample SAMN16246543, study PRJNA631951) | gut metagenome | biome: gut microbiome; feature: rumen; material: CR-attached | host: Bos | place: Iran: Karaj | collected 2018-10 | reverse complement strand
CAAGATGCTGCCCTTCTCCCAGGAGAAGGAAGTGGAGCAGGGCGCCTTCCTCCGCGACGACAAGATCGTCCTCCGCTACGAGGAGGAGGAGACCGACCTCTACCTGCAGGAACTCGCCCTCGGCGGCAAGCACAACATCTACAACTCGATGGCCGCGGCGCTGGCGGCCAAGGTCTCCGGCATCGACAATGAGGTAATCCGGAACTCGCTGGCCACCTTCCAGCCCATCGAGCACCGCCTGGAGCCCGTCCTCTCGATCAAGGACGTGCTGTACATCAACGACTCCAAGGCCACCAACATCGACTCCGCCTGGTACGCCCTCGAGTGCCAGAAGCGCCCCGTCGTATGGATCGTGGGCGGCACCGACAAGGGCAACGACTACTCCATCCTCGCCGACCTCGTGCGCGAGAAAGTCAAGGCCATCGTGTGCCTCGGGGTGGACAACGCGAAGATCCACGCGGCCTTCGGGTCGATGGGCAAGCCCATGGCCGACGCCCGCTCGGCCGAGGAGGCGGTGCGCAAGTCCACGGAATTCGCCGCGCCGGGAGACGTCGTCCTCCTCTCCCCCTGCTGTGCGAGTTTCGACCTGTTCAAGAATTATGAGGACCGCGGACAGCAGTTCAAGGAAGCCGTCAGAAAACTATAGATTCCTTCGCTACGCTCGGCATGACCAAGGAAAAGAAAAAAGGTAAGAAAAGGAACATCTGGAACTGGATGGACGGTTTCAGGGGAGACAAGGTGGTGCTGATCATCGCCCTGCTCCTCATGCTCATCTCCGTCATCTCCGTCTTCTCATCGACGCCGCTGCTCGCCCTCGAGACGGGGGTGGACCGCATCGGCATCATGACCACCCAACTCAAGGTGGTGGGCCTCGGCGTCGTGGTGATCCTCCTGCTGTACATCTTCGGACGGAGCGGTTTCTACCGCTGGCTGGGCAAGTGGTGCTTCCCCCTGTCCCTGGCGATGCTCATCATCCTGGTCGGCAACCTCCACCTCGGCATCATCGAGGCCGGCGAGATCAACGGCGCCCGCCGCATCATCAAGGTGTTCGGCAAGCAACTCCACGTGTACGAGTTCGTGAAGGTGTTCATGGTGCTGTACCTGGCCTGGGCCCTGGATGCATACAAGAAAGACGAGTTCAGGCTCAACAAGTTCCTCGCCACCCTCGCGCCCCGGCTGTTCACCTGGACCACCCGGCCGCTCGGCGAGAAGTTGATGTATATCTACGGACCGGCCCTCCTGACCATCGGGCTCGTGGCGGCGGGTTCCAACTCGTCGGCCCTGTTCCTCGCCGCCGTGCTCATCCTCATCATCCTGATCGGCGGCGTGAATTTCAAGGAGATCGCCCTCTTCTTCGTGGGCTGCCTCGGCCTGGCCGGACTCCTGTTCCTGGGTTACCAGACGGGGCTCCTGAAGAGCAACCGCATCGACACGGCCATCAGCCGCTTCACGAACGACGACGATGCGACGATGAAACTCCTCATGGAGGCCCGGGTGGGTTCCCCCGAATACGAAGCGGCACGTGACGAACTGCGGCAGCCCGTAGGCGCCCTGCTCGCCATCAAGGAAGGCGGCCTGTTCGGCAAGGGCATCGGCAACAGCACCCAGAAGTACGCGGTTCCCGTCATCTTCGGCGACTACATGTTCAGTTTCATCATCGAGGAGACCGGTTTCCTGGGCGCCATCCTGATCATCCTGCTGTATTTCAGCCTCCTCGCCCGGAGTTCGACGATCGCCCGGGACTGCGACAACTATTTCGACAAGATCGTGGTGGCGGGCCTCGCCATCCTCATCACCGGACAGGCCTTCATGCACATGATGGTCAACGTCCATTTCCCGATGGTCCCCCAGACCGGCCAGACCCTGCCGCTGGTGAGCCACGGAACCACCTCGTTCCTGGTGTTCAGCGCCGTGTTCGGCATCCTGCTGTCCATCAGCCGCGAGACCTGGCTGAAGATGCGCAAGCGCGAAGCCGAAGCCACCCCCATCATCGAGCGCGAACCCGCCGACGAGGTCCAGGCCCGCCTGGACGACCTGGACACCATGGAAACCGCAAACCTGGAAAACGACCAAGACTATGGAGTATAGACCACTACGAGCCATCATCAGCGGCGGCGGCACGGGAGGGCACATCTTCCCGGCCATCTCGATTGCGAACAAACTGAAGGAACTGAATCCGGAAACGGAGATCCTCTTCGTCGGGGCCACCGGCAAGATGGAGATGGAAAAAGTCCCGGCGGCCGGCTACCGGATCGTCGGTCTCCCGATCGTGGGCATGCAGCGCCAGTTGAACCTGAAGAACATCATCAACGATGTCCAGGTGCCGTTCCGGGTGCTCAGGAGCGTGTCGATGGCGAAGAAACTCATCCGCGAGTTCCGGCCGGACATCGCCATCGGCGTAGGCGGCTATGCCAGCGCTCCCCTGCTCTTCGCCGCGACCCGGATGAAGATTCCCGCCCTCATCCAGGAGCAGAACGGCTTCGCCGGCCTGACGAACAAGATGCTGGGGAAACGGGTGCAGAAGATCTGCGTCGCGTACGAAGGGATGGAGCGTTTCTTCCCGGCCGACAAGATCGTGATGAGCGGCAACCCCATCCGCAAGGAAGTCTCCACCCCGCCCACGGCCGCCATGAAGGCCGAAGCGATGGACTACTATCACCTGAACCCGGAGAAGAAGCATCTCTTTATCGTGGGCGGCAGCCTCGGCAGCGGCACGCTGAACCGGTCCATGAAGCGCTGGATCGAAGCCGGATGCCCGGGCGGCGAGAACCTCGAAGTGATCTGGCAGTGCGGACGGTATTATAAGAAAGGCGTCGATGAATTCATGGAGAAGCACCCCGCCCCGGGCGTGCAGCACCACGATTTCATCGCCCGGATGGACCTCGCTTATGCGGCGGCGGACGCCGTCGTGACGCGCAGCGGCGCCAGCACGGTATCCGAACTGTGCGCGATGCACAAGGCGGCCATCTTCGTTCCCTCCCCCAATGTGGCGGAGGACCACCAGACGCACAATGCGATGGCACTCGTGCGCCGCGACGCCGCCCTCATCGTCAAGGATGCCGAAGCCCCGGAGAAACTGATGGCTACGGCCGTGGAACTGCTGGCCGACCCGGGCCGCATCGCCAGGCTCGAGGAGAACGCCGGAAAGATGGCATTGACGCAGGCGGCGCAGGTGATCTGCGACGAAGCGTATAAGATTCTTCGCTAACGCTCAGAATGACAGAAAAGATGAAAAACGTATATTTCATAGGAATCGGTGGAATCGGCATGAGCGCCCTGGCGCGGTACTTCAAGTGCAAGGGCTACGCGGTTTCCGGCTATGACAAGACCCCGTCGGACCTGACGGCGAAACTGCAGGAAGAAGGGATCGGCGTCCATTATGAGGACCGTCCGGACCTGGTTCCTGCCGATGTTGCGGAGACCCTCGTCATCTACACGCCGGCCATCCACGAACTCCACGAACTGGACCTCGTGCGGGAGAAGGGTTACCGCGTGGTCAAGCGCGCCTTTGCCCTGGGCGAAGTCGCGCGGGGCCAACGCTGCCTCGCCGTCTCCGGCACGCATGGGAAGACTACGACATCGACCCTCGTGGCCCATATCTTCACGGAAAGCGGGGAGGGCTGTTCCGCCTTCCTCGGCGGCATTTCCCGCAACTACGGGACGAACCTCCTGGTAAGCGACAACCCCGTAGTGGTGGCGGAGGCCGACGAGTTCGACCGCTCCTTCCACTGCCTCTTCCCCGAGATCGCCGTCATCACCGCCATTGACGCGGACCACCTGGACATCTACGGTGATTACGAGCATGTCCTCGAGGCGTTCCGCATCTTCGCCTCGCAGGTAAGCGGCACCGTCATCGCCAAGAAAGGCGTGCCCATCTCCGAGGCCGACACGAAAGCGCGACTTCTAACCTATCATTATAACGATCCCGAGGCGGATTTCTACGCCGCCAATCCACGGCCGGACGCCTGCGGGAACTTTCTCTACGATCTCCACTGGCCGGGCGGCGTCCTCGCGGACATCCGTGTGGGCACCCCCGGCCGGGTGAACGCGGAGAACAGCGTCGCGGCGGCCGCCGTGGCCCTCACCTACGGACTGGACCCGGAGGCCGTGAAGCACGCCATCGGCACCTTCCAGGGCGTCAAGCGCCGCCTGGAGGTGCACGTGAACAAGCCGGGGGCGGCCTATGTCGATGACTATGCCCACCATCCGGCGGAACTCGCCGCGGCCATCGCCTCCCTGCGGGACATCTTCCCCGGCAGAAAAATCACCGCCGTCTTCCAGCCGCACCTGTACACCCGCACCCGGGACTTCGCCGCCGAGTTCGCCGAATCCCTGAGCCGGGTGGACAAACTCATCCTCCTGCCCATCTATCCGGCCCGCGAAGAGCCCATCCCGGGCGTCACGTCCGACATCATCCTCCGCGACGTCACCGCGCCCGAGAAAGTGCTGGTGGAAAAAGAGGACCTGATGGCCTATCTTGAACACGAACCGACCGACGTCCTGGTCACCTTCGGGGCCGGCAACATCGACCGGTTCATCGCCCCCATTACCGAACTGATCGACAACCGCCGATGAAACCCGCTGTCCGCCTCCTGATCGCCTCCCTGGCCGTCGTCGCCTGCGTGTTCCTCGCGCTGGTGGGCGACCGCATTGCCGCGAAAGACCGTCACCAGGTGACGTGCAACAGCATCGAGGCCATCATCACCGACAGCCTCGAGCGGAAGTTCATCTCCCCGGACGACATCAAGGACTGGATGGAGGATTACGGTACGTATCTCGGGCTCCGGCTGGACAGCGTGGACCTGTGCCGCGTGGAAGCCGTCATCGACGGGAAGAGCGCCGTCCGCAAGAGCGAGGCGTGGCTCACGGACGACGGCGTCCTGCACATCGGCGTCACCCAGCGCGAGCCGGTGGTCCGGTTCCAGGGAGCCTCCGGCGGCTTCTATGCCGACGGGGACGGCTACCTGTTCCCGCTCCAACTGCGGCACACCGCCCGCGTTCCAGTCGTGGACGGCTCGCTTCCCCTCAAGTTGGACAAGGACTTCAAGGGCGAGCCCGAAACGGAGAAGGAGCGGCAATGGGTCCTTTCCGTGCTGGACCTCGTCCGCTACCTGGGCGAACGGAAGGAATGGAACGACCTGGTGGGCCAGATCACGGTCCGCAAGGACGGGAACCTGGTCCTGATTCCGCGCGAGGGAACGGAGCGCTTCGTCTTCGGCACGCCGACCGACATCGACGCCAAGTTCTCCCGCATCCGCAAATACTACGAAAGCGTCGCGCCCTCCCGGGAAAAACCGTACAAGAGCGTGGATGTGCGCTTCGATGGCCAGATTATCTGTAAAAACAAATAATTATACGATATGGAAGAAAGGTACATTGCTTCTATCGACCTGGGGACCTCGAAGTTGGGGCTCTGCGTGGCCCGCGTCAAGGGGGATGACGTCCAGGTCGTCTATTACAAGGAAACCCCGTCCGCCGGCATCCGCGGCAGCGTGGTCGCCAATCCGATGAAGGCGTCCGCGCCCCTGCGGAAGGCCATCCAGGAGGCCGAGGACGAACTGATGATCAAGATCCTGCAGGTGGTCGTGGGGATGCCCCGCAGCGACGTCCGGCAGGAGACGGCCACGGGCGGCATCGTCCGCTCCAACCCGGAAGACTACATCACCGAGGAAGAGGTCGAGAACCTGAAGGCGATGGCGCTCGAGTCCTATCCGCTGGACGACGAGAGCAGCCAGATCATGTACGGGGCCGTGGCCCAGTCCTTCTCCATCGACGACCAGATCCAACTGGTGGAAAGCGATGTCGTGGGCACCCTCTCCAAGGAACTGGAGGGCAACTTCAAGGTATTCATCGGCAGCCGCCGGGCCACCGCCGCCGTGGACAAGATCTTCAACTCGATGGGCATCGCCATCGCGAAGAAGTACTTCCTCCCGGACGTGGTCGCGAAGACCGTCCTCACGGAGGAGGACCGCCAGAGCGGCGTCGCCCTCGTGGACATCGGCGCAGGCGTCACCTCCGTCGCCATCTACCAGGGCGGTATCATGCGGTCCTATGTGGCGATCCCGTTCGGCGGAAAGACCATCACCGGCGACATCCGTTCGGAGTGCTCCATCTCGGAAGACCTCGCGGAGAAGATCAAGATCAAGTTCGGCGCCTGCATGCCCGGCAAACTCGCCTCCCTGAGCGAGAAGGTCCTGCAGATCCGCCTCACCGAACCTTATAAGGAGGTGACTGTCAAGTACATATCCGAAGTCATCGACGCCCGCTGCCGCGAAATCATCAACGCGGTCCTCTACTACATCCAGGAGAGCGGACTGGAGAACAACCTGCGTGCGGGCATCGTCCTGACCGGCGGCGGCGCCTCGCTCGTGAACTTCGCCAACCTGTTCAAGGAACTCTCCGGCTACGAGGTCCGCATCGGATTCCCGAGACACCTGTTCTCCGCGTCCGTGGGTACGGGCGTGTACAACCCGTCGGCGGCCGCCGCCATCGGCATGGTCCTCGCGGCCAAGGACGACCGGATGCCCGACTGCATCACCCGGCCGGAGCCGGTCTGGGCCGACGCCCCGGAGGCCGAGACGTACGTCGAGGAAGAACCGGAGCCCGAGGAGGAACCGTTCTTCGTGCCCGACGCCACCTTCAGCCAGGGCGAGCAGGGAACGCTCATCCCGGAAGACGAGTACGGGGAGAAGGTCGAAGAGCCCGCCGTCGAGGAAAAGCCTAAGAAGGAGAAGGAGAAGGAGAAGGAGAAGGAAAAGGAGAAGAAGCCCAAGAAGGAGAAAGTCAGGAAACCGGCCGAACCCAGCCGGCCGCGGATGCGGTGGATCAAGGACCTGGGTTCGAAGGTCAAGAACGGCGTGCTGAACTTCTATGACGAAATGACCCGGGAAGAGGAGGAAGAGCCCCTGCAGGGCGGAGAAATCAAGAAAAACGAGGAGGAATAGGCTATGGATTACAATATGGACCAAGACATCATGCCCCGTGACTGGAGTGAGGAGAACTCCATCATCAAGGTGATCGGCGTCGGCGGCGGAGGCTGCAATGCCGTGAACTACATGTACAAGCAGAAGATCAAGGGGTGCAACTTCATCGTCTGCAACACCGACTCCCAGGCCCTGTTCAAGAGCGAGGTGCCCACCAAGATCCAGATGGGCGCGAAGGGCCTCGGCGCGGGCACCGATCCGGTCGAGGGCCGGAACGCCGCCCTGGAGTCGCAGGACGAGATCGCGGAAAAGGTGCTGGATAACGGCACCGAGATGCTCTTCATCACCGCCGGCATGGGTGGCGGAACCGGCACGGGCGCCTCCCCGGTCATCGCCAAGATGGCCAAGGACCGCGGCATCCTCACGGTCGCCGTCGTCACCATCCCGTTCAAGAACGAAGGCAACGAATCCCAGTCCAAGGCCGTGGACGGCATCCACGAACTGGAGAAGAACGTGGACAGCCTCCTGATCATCAACAACGAGAAACTGTATGAGTTCTTCGGCGACACCCTCGCCCACGAGGCCTTCCCGATGGCCGACGAGGTGCTCGCGACCGCCGTGCGGGGCATCATCGAGGTGATCACCCAGCCCGGCTACATCAACGTGGACTTCAAGGATGTTTCCAAGATGATGCGGAACTCCGGCATGGCCCTCATGGGCACCGGCCTGGGCACGGGCAACAACCGCCTGGAGGACGCCGTCAAGGGCGCCTTCGAGTCCCCGCTCCTGAACGACTTCGACCTCAAGACGGCGAAGAACGTCCTGATCAACATCACCTCCGGCAACAACGAGCGCGGCATCAAGATGAAGGAACTGGAGACCATCGACCAGATGATCACCCAGTACACCGGCAGCGCCAACCGCTTCAAGAAGGGCCTCATCTGGGACGACGATCCCGAGATCGGCGACAAGGTGCGCATCACCGCCATCGTCACCGGTTTCGACATGGGCAAGTTGGGCGACATCACGGACGTGAACCTGGGGAACCTCGTCATCATCGACCGTGACTTCCAGTGGGAATCCACCTACAAGGGTCAGGAAATGCCCCTGCCCGAAGTGGCGCCATCGATCAAGGTCGGCTTCAACACCGCCGAGCCCACCCGCCGCTTCCACTTCACGGAAGACACCAAGCCCTGTCTCTGCGTGGAGCCCGGCGAATGCATCAGCGAACTGGAGGCCGTCCCGGCCATCCGCCGTGCGCACGAAGGGAAAAAATAACTATCTTTGCAGTTCAACTGTCGAGAATTTATGGAAAGAAGAACGCGTGTCAGATTCGCCCCGTCCCCGACCGGTCCGCTCCACATGGGCGGCGTCCGGACGGCCCTGTATAACTACCTGTATGCCAAGCAGCACGGAGGCGATTTCATCCTCCGCATCGAGGATACCGATTCCAGCCGGTTCGTCCCCGGGGCCGAGGATTACATCATCGAAGCCCTGAACTGGTGCGGGATCGTACCCGACGAGGGTGTGGACGCCGACGGCAGGATCGTCGAGTCTTCGTCCCCGAAGCATCGGCACGCACCCTACCGCCAGAGCCAGCGCCGTCCCCTCTACCGGGACTATGCCGACCAACTCGTGGAAGCCGGCTGGGCCTACTACGCCTTCGACACGCCCGAGGAACTGGACGCCTGCCGCAAGGCCGCCGAGGCGGAAGGCCGGACCTTCACCTACAATGCGGAGACGCGGATGTCCCTGCGCAACTCCCTCACCCTTTCTCCGGGCGAGGTGGAGCACCTGCTGGAAGAGACGACCAACTGGACCGTCCGCTTCAAGATGCCCGTGAACCGGGTGGTGGAGATGGACGACCTCATCCGCGGCCATATCTCCGTGAACACCGACACGCTGGACGACAAGGTCCTCTGGAAGCGGGCCGATGAACTCCCGACCTACCACCTCGCCAACATCGTGGACGACCATCTGATGGAAATCTCCGAGGTCATCCGCGGCGAAGAGTGGCTGCCGTCCCTGCCGCTGCACTACCTGCTGTATGAGGCGTTCGGATGGACCGATACGATGCCCCGTTTCGCGCACCTGTCGCTTCTGTTGAAGCCCGACGGCAAGGGGAAACTCTCCAAGCGCGACGGCGACCGCCTCGGTTTCCCGGTGTTCCCGCTGCGGTGGGTCAATGCCGCAGGCGAAGTCTCCCGCGGTTACCGCGAGGACGGTTACTTCCCCGAGGCTTTCGTGAACATGCTTGCGTTCCTGGGCTGGAACCCGGGTGACGACACCGAACTCTACACGCTGGAGGAACTCATCCCCGTGTTCTCGCTGGAGCGCGTGATCAAGTCCGGCGCCCGTTTCAATGCGGACAAGGCCAAGTGGTACAACAAGGAGTATCTCCGCGCCAAACCCGCCGAAGAACTGGCGGCCCTGTACGCTCCCATCCTGGAAAAGCACGGCATCAAGGTCGTGGACTGCCCGGCCTGCGCCCTGGTCGCCGGCTCCGAACTGACGGCGGATGGCTACGATTTCCAGAACCATATCTTCACGGGCAGTTATGTGGCCCGCGTGGTTGAAACCCTGCGGGACCGCGCCACCTTCGTCTCCGATTTCTGGGACGCCGCCCCTTACCTGTTCGTCGCTCCCGAGGACTACGGCATCTTCGACATCAAGGCCGGCGCCCCCGTGACGGAAAAGGCCGACCCGCGTGCCAAAGTGTATGACGACACGGCAACGGCTCCCTTCCTGGCGAAGGACGTAGAGAAGTTCTGGAAGCCGGAATGGTATGAGTACTGCTTCGAAGTATGCCAGCACATCACGGGCCGTGAATTCGGCTTCGACGACCTCGATGTCTATCGCGGTCCGCTGGACGTCCCCGCCCTGGAAAAGGAACTCGAGGAATACATCAAGATGCGCGGCTATCCGATGGGCAAGGTGATGAACAGCCTCCGGCTCGCCCTCACGGGCAGCGCCTCCGGCCTGGGCATCGCCGCCATCATCTCCCTCATCGGCCGTAAGGAATTCGCCCGCCGGATGACCTACATCGCAAACCGGCTGGGACGGATCTAGTCCGCCGCGAGCAAGGCCAGCGCCGCGTCAAGAGACAGGGCATCTTCCAACCGGAAGGTGCCCGTTTTTGTGCGGACCAGGGAGGAGAGGTGGGCGCCGGTGCCGAGGGCCTCTCCGAGGTCGCGGGCGAAGGCACGGATATACGTGCCCTTCGAGCACGCGATGCGGATCTTCGCCTCGGGCAGTCCCAACGAGGAAGTGTCCGCCACATTGATTCGTGAAGAGGCCGTGCTGGAGCACGAGGCATCCGCCTCCGGAGGTTCAGCGGATGCCCCCACATAATCCAGAAGTTCCAATTCAGAGATGGTGACGGTGCTGTGGTGGAGGGTTTCGAGGGCCGTGGCGTCGAAGTCGGGGTCGGCAAGCCCCTTTTGGGCGTTACGGTACATCCGGCGGGCCATCTCATAGGCGCGGACCCCATCGACGGATTTGGCGCTGAACAACGGCGCGACCTGCTCCTGCGTGCCCAGGAAGGACGGGAGGACGGCGCGGACCGCCTCCTCCGTCACATGGTCATAAGGGAAGGTCCGGTCCACTTCCTTTTCCAGGTCGTACGAGGGCGTGGTGGCTCCGAATCGGATGCCGGCCACGTACTCCTTGTCGTGATCCTGGAACTCCTGCGCACGCTTGCAGGCCGGGCCGATGCAAACGAGGAGCACGCCCGTCGCCAGCGGATCCAGCGTCCCCGCGTGCCCCACCTTCAGGTTCTTCTTGCGGAAATGCCGGATGGCCGCGAACTTGACCTTGCGGATGACATCGGCCGAGGTCCACCGGTACGGTTTGTCGATAGGCAGGACGATGCCGTCGGGGTAATCCTCGATGCTGTGCGAGAGAGATACCTTCGCTGCGTCCGGAATGACAGAGGCTGCGCTCGGAATGAGAAGGCTCATCGGCAGGGCATCTTGTCGATGCGGCGCTGGTGGCGGCCGCCTTCAAATTCGGTTTCGAGCCAGGTACGGACGATGAGCGAGGCCATCCGGTACGGGATGAAACGGGCCGGAAGGACGAGCACGTTGGCGTTGTTGTGGGCTTTGACGAGGGCGCCGACGGCGGTGTTCCAGGCCAGGCCGGCACGGATGCCCTGATGCTTGTTCAGGGTGATGGCCATCCCGTTGCCGGTACCGCAAAGTGCGATACCCAGGTCCACTTCCCCACCCTCGACGGCTTCCGCGAGCCGATGGGCGAAGTCGGGATAGTCGCAACTCTGTTCCACGTCGGTCCCGTAGTTGACGACCTCGAAGCCGCGCCTGCGCAGCATCTTCATCAGTTTGTTCTTGTAGGCCACGCCTGCGTGGTCGTTGCAAATTCCGATTTTCATAGGTTCAGCATGACATTATGAGTGACAAATGGCCTCCTTGCACACCCGGACCGCCTCTTCGTCGGCCCGGCATCTGAGTTGGAAGCAGGGAACGTTCATCGCTACGCGCTCGATGGTGGGAATCAGGAGCGACATGATCTCGTGGTTCCAGCGGATGGTGGAGACAGCCGCGATGATACTGGCATAGGCCTGCAGGGAATGCAGCCGTTCTATCTTGTTCTTGGGGTACTGTTCCAGCCGCACGAGGGCATTGACCGGGGCGACGACGTTGCGGTAGCAGACCGTCTTTCCGCTCCAAGGGGAGCCATAGACCAGGAACTGCCCGTCCTCGCAGCGGATGACGGGATTGTCGTCGTTCATCAGGTCCGATTCCGGGACGAATTCGTGCCAAAGGCGGCTGTGGGTGCTCTTTCCGGTGCCGCTGACCCCGAAGAAGAGGTTGCCGGTTCCCTGGTACCGCGTCACCGACGCGTGCAGCAGCAGCGTCCCGAGCCCGGCCGTCGCGAAGGTATATTGGATCATCAGGGACGTATTGACCTGGAACAGGGTGGAGCGTCCGCCGATGCGCGGACAGGGATAGTACACCCCTTCCGTATAATCCCGGTTCATCACGAAATAACCCGCCCGGATCTCCCGGGTCACCAGGTATTCGTAGATGGTATTCCCCTCGAAGGTGTAGCCGTAGTAGTAGGGTGCAGCCTCGTCCACCGCCGTCGCGAGGGTCCATTGCGGACGCGTTTCCTCCAGCCAGGCGGGGACTTCCGCTCCGACCGTGAAGGTGAAGACAGGCTCGCCCTCCGCGACCTCGAACGGGGCATACTGGAGGAAGTCCAGCGCATGGCGGTACTCCGCCCGCTCCGTTTCGTCCAGGGTGTCCCAGATCTCGCGCGTCATCACTTCCTTGCCCATCAGCGCGTCATTGACCGAAAGTTGCCCCAGCCGGTCCGCCGGGACGGTCTCGATGCCGATGTCCTCGCCTGCCTTCAGGCGCTCCACAAGCGCCAACTGCCGCTCCGACAGGGCCTTGAAAGTCCAGGGAGCCTCGAGCCGCACGCGAAGCGTGTGCCCGCCGATCCGATAGAGTTTGGATGCTGCATTCATAACATGCAAAGATGGTCAAAATCTTTGGAAAATGCTATCTTTGTAATCATGAAAAGACTGACTCTCCTTTGTATCGCATGCGCGGCGGCGGTCCTTCCGCTCCGGGCGCAGCGTGCCGGCGAAACGCCGGAGCAGAAAACCGCGCGGATGGCCTGGTTCGACAGTGCGAAACTGGGCATCTTCATCCACTGGGGCATCTACGCCGTGGACGGCGTTTCCGAAAGCTGGTCCTTCTACAACAATTATCTCCCTTATGAGAAGTACATGGCCCAAATGGACGGCTTCACGGCCGAGAGATACGATCCGGCGGCCTGGGCGAAACTCATCAAGGAAAGCGGCGCCCAATATACCGTGATCACGTCCAAGCACCACGACGGCGTCGCTCTCTGGGACACGAAGGCTTCGGACCTGAGCATTCCCAAGAAGGCGGCCGCCAGGAAAGACGTCCTCACGCCCTTCGTGCAGGAAATCCGCAGGCAGGGCCTGAAACTGGGATTCTACTACTCCCTGCTGGACTGGTCGCATCCGGACTATCCCAATTTCACCAGGACGGAGAGCCGGTACGCCGTCCAGGACGACCCGGAGCGCTGGCAGCGTTTCCTGGACTTCGATTTCGCGCAACTCCGCGAACTCAACGGCACCTTCAAGCCCGACCTGATGTGGTTCGACGGCGACTGGGAGCAGAACGCCGAGACCTGGCACTCCCCCGAGATCATCGACCTCCTGACCTCCTACAACAAGAACGTCATCGTGAACTCCCGCATCCAGGGCTACGGTGACTACGGCACCCCGGAGCAGGGCGTCCCGACCGTCCGCCCGGCGGACCGCTACTGGGAACTGTGCTACACGATCAACGATTCCTGGGGGTTCCAGCACACGGACCTCAACTTCAAGACTCCGCAGATGGTCCTGAAGACATTCGTGGACTGCCTGTCCATGGGAGGGAACCTCCTGCTGGACATCGGCCCCCGCGCCGACGGTACCATCCCCGAGGAGGAAGTCGCGGTCCTGCAGGAACTGGGCCGATGGACCAGGAAGCACAAGGAGGCGGTGTACGGCACCCGCGCCGGCATCCCCGCCGGCCATGTGCACGGCTACACCACCCTCAATCCCGCCGGGGACATCCTGTACGTGTATCTCCCCTACAAGCCCGTCGGCCCGGTGGAAATCAAGGGCATCGTGAATCCGGTGAGCCGCGTCTGGGTCGTCGGCAGCGGCCAGATGCTGCATTACAAGGTCTATAACAAGATCGACTGGAACGAAATCCCCGGCCTGCTGGAGATCGACGTCCCCGACCATGTGCTCGACCCCGCCATGACCGTCATCGCCATCCAGTTGAACGGTCCCGTCAAACTTCACCGCGGCGCAGGCCAGGTCATCACCGTCAATTGACGGAACGATGGCCTTCCCCTGCCTGGCTTCAAGGAATGGTTTTTGCATTTTTCACCTCGATATGAAGAACCTCAAGGAATACAGGGAACCGGCGGTCCGCGTCGTGGAAATCCGGTTCGAACAGGCCTTGCTCCAGACATCCGGAGCGGACAGGGCCGATGACGGTTACGATCCGGGCAACGAACTGGGAGACCTCGATTAGCGCCATGAGAAAGATCCTGCTCGCGGCGCTGGCCGCATTGACCCTCGCGGGTTGCCAGAAAGGGATTCCGGCGCCGGTTCAATCCCTCGTACTGACTTCCGATGCTCCGGCCACCCGCACCGGATGGACCGGAAAAACCATCGAATGGAGCGCCGGTGACGCCGTGAGCGTGGCGTACACCGTGAGTGGCAGTTGGGTGGGGCCGAACCTCTACCCTTCCACTCCCCTTTCCGAAGGCGGTCCCACGGCCCGGTTCACCATCCCCGGAAACTTCCCGACCGACCGGGTCGGCGCCCATCATTTCTACGCCCTGTATCCCGCCGTCCCCGAAACGGACTTCTCCGACGCGCCCGACGTCATGACCGCCGTTCCGACCATCCAAACGCCTACGGCAACCTCCTATGACCCGGCTGCCGACCTCATGGCCGGTACCTCCACCGACGATTACCGCAGTTTCCCCGAATACCCCGTGTCGATGATCTGGAAGCGCCTGACGGCCCATGCCGACATCACGCTGAAGAACCTTCCGCTCGCCGACGGTGAAACCGTCCGCCACATCATCCTGCAGGGGCAGAACGGGGCGGAACTCACCGGTCCCGTCGTCATCGACCTGGCCAATCCCGAGGATTTCGCCACCGACGGCGTCCCGCGGGTGACGGTCCTGGCGGACAACCTGTCCGTCGATGCTTCCGGCAATCTCCGCTTCTGGGTCAGCCTCTTCCCCGTCACGCTCACGGAACTGACCGTAACGGTGGAGACGGACCAGGCCACCTACCGGAAAGTCTTTCCCGACATTTCCAAGACCTTCTCGCAGAATGCCCGCAACATCCTGGGAATCAGCATGCAGGGGGCAGCGCGCACCGGGAAGGAGCAGTACTATGTGAAGGTGACGGCCGCGCAGACGGACTGGACGGGCGATTTCCTGATCGTGTATGAGCCCGAAGCGCTGGTCCTGGACAGCGACGGCAGTGCCGATACACACGCGTCCGTGACCATAGCCGACGGGAAGATCGCCTACGAGCCGGCCCAGGCCTACAACATCCGCATCGAGAAGTCCGGATCAGGCTACACGATGAAACGGGGCGATTCCTACTATGGGCTGGATGCCAGCAAGAATGCCCTGAACATGAGCGAGAAGGATCCTACGGACAATTATCGCTGGACCTTCAGGACCAACGAGGGCGTCACGCGTGCCTACAATGTGGCCTACCCGACCCGATTCCTGCAATACAACGCCGGATCGGGCCAGTTCCGCTGCTATACAGCCTCCCAGAAGGATGTCGAATTCTTCAAGTTGGACGGAGAAGCCTCCGGCGGAGGAACCGATCCCGTGGTGACGCCGACCGTCACGACAGGCGGCGCGTCCAATGTCACGCAGACCGATGCGACCCTCTCCGCCACCTACACGGGAACCCCGACTTATGGCGGCATGGAATGGGGCCTTTCTCCGGATGACCTTTCCGAAGACTGGCAGGCGGCCTACCTGGACGGCGGCGCCTTCAACGTGGACATCAACGGACTCGGTCCCGGGCATACATACTATTACCGCGCGTACATCGCCGTGCTGGAGGGCAGCGAGTATGTATTCTACTATGGAGAGGTCCGGAGTTTCACGACACCGGCGGGCGAGATCGTCATCGACGGGGACCAGCCCGGCTGGTACGAGACGCCGACGATGGACATCCTCAAACGCGACGGGTATCTCATGAACTCCACCGACCCGTCTCAGTACTACGCCATCCACATGTGCACCGGTGGAGAGAAGGGGCCCGGCGGCAAGACCGCCCGCAACTATACCGTCTGCTTCAGCGCCGAGCATCACTGCCCGGTCTGGGTGGCCGCCCCGCGGCACAGCATGTATGTGGGCAGCACCAAGCGGACAGATGCCTATCGGTCCGACCCGGACATCCCGGCCTCCATCCAATACAAATCCACGGCGACCGGAGGCGGCTGCAACAAGGGACACATGCTCGGTTCCGCCGAACGCACCTCCTCCGTGAAGACCAACCGCGACGTCTTCTACTACACGAACATCGCCCCGCAACTGTCCGCCAACTTCAACACCGGCGGCGGGCGCTGGAATGTCCTGGAGGATTTCGTGGACAAGAAAGTATGCGCCGACACCCTCTACGAGGTCCTGGGCTGCTACTTCGACACCTACACCGATGCTTACGGAGAGACGCAGCGGCCTTCCAGGATCTCCTTCGGCGGCCGTAACGACGTGTCCATGCCGACGATGTTCTACTACGTCCTGCTCCGGACCAAGAACGGCAACACCGGCAAGGCCCTCCGGGACTGCAAGGCCGATGAACTGATGTGCGTCGCCTTCGTCCGCTCGCACGTGAATGTCCGCCAGGCCGTCTCCGCCCGTGAACTCATGTCCGTCGCCGACCTCGAAAAGATCACCGGCGTCACCTACTTCCCGAACGTACCCAACGCGCCCAAGAACACCTTCAAGGCCTCCGACTGGGGGCTCTGACGCCCCCTTCCGGGACATCCGGTGCCAAGTTCGGATACTAACTGCGCCGACGTTGCGCAAAAAAAGAGGGTGGTCCGTCGGATCGGATCACCCTCAAAAAAGCATTGGCAGGAGAAAACTACTCCCAGACAATCTGCACCTCGGTAAGATACATCGCGCCGTTGGCGCTGCGGAAACCGATGAACTGGACGTCTTCCGAAACTTCGAGTTCAATGGACGTGCCACAGACGATGGTTCCCAGAAGCGTACCTTGCTTAGCGCTGTCGTAAAGATCCGTAGCGGCGGAATACGCGTCATTTTTGCCGTAAACGTTCAAGGTACGGCCCGCGGCGGTATTGCTGTTCCAGGTGACGGAAACCTTCTTCACCTTTTTGGCGGAAGCGGTTGTAACGACACCGGAATTGTTGTTGTTGGAACGGAGTTGGATGGATTCGTTACCACCGGCGCACTGACCGGCATAAACGGCGCCTGATTCGCCCTCTTTTCCGGAGAATTCGGTATAGGTCGTTCCGGTAACTCCGGTAAACGCCTGATTCAGGACATCCACAGTCCCCGTAGCATCAGACTTCTTGCTCTGGCTGATCTGGAGAGTGACCGCATCGGCATCCGGAGAGGTGACCGTGACCTCGAAGGTCCTGGCATCTCCGGTGTTTGCAGGGACGGTAACCGTAACGCTGCCGATGCCCGATCCGGAAGACGGAGCAAGCGTAGCGGGAGCCGTCACGGAGGCCGACCATTGGACATTGCCGAACACATTCACGGTAACCGTACCGCCGGCGGCAGGAACGGCAGCCTGGGACAGTGTAGCCTGCATGGCCTTGATGTCCTTACCGCCACGATTGAGACTGGTCAGGTAATTACCCTGTGCAATTTCGGGCGTACTGGCGCTGGAACCCTTGTAGTAAACCAACTTGCCATAAACGACGACCTCGTCACCTACCTGGATCTGGTCCGCAGCCGTAAAGGAGATATTGCCGATATACTTGCCGCGGAAGACCTCGAACTGGTCGGTGGTGGTTCCGTCGTCGGAGATGAAATAGGTAGCGTTCCCATGATCGGTAGAGACCTCGTCGATCTGGGAGATGATACCCTTGGTGTAATAGGACTCGGAACTGGTCTTCCCCTCGCCTAATGCCACCGTAGCGGCCTTCGCGTCGGCGACAGAGTAGGGGTCTTCCGCCGTGCCGGCGTGCGTAGAAGCGGCATTGACAGTGATGTCATACTTGGTATTCCTGGTGACGCTTCCCTCGGTATAGGTGACAGTCACTTCCTTGGTGCCGGCCGTGGAGAGATCCGGGGTGGAAACATCAGCCGAAGCGGTGACATCCTTGGTGCTGCCGTCGCTGTAGGTGGCGGTCACTTTTCCGTCGAAAACGAAGGTGTCACCCACGGTGAACTCGGTCTTCTGGCCGGAAACGGCGATGGAAACGAGCGTGACCTGAGCCGGAGGCGTGTCGTCGTCGCCATTCAACTTGTAGAGTTGCACGGCGCCGTCGGTCTGGGCATTCTTGTAATAACGGAAACGCTCCTGGCCGGAATTCTTATTGTACTGGATGAAGTAACCGTCCGGAGCCGTGATGACGGCATTCCCGGCATCAAACGTGACCGTATTCCCGGAAGGCGTATCCAAAGGCTTGATGTTGTTGGTGCTGCCCGAGTGGGCGAGATACTTGCCATTGGCGCCCTGGAACGCACCGTCGGAAACGGTGAAGGTGAATGCTACGGCCTTGACGGCATCGGTTGCAGCAATCAGGCCTCCGTCGATGGTAACCGCAATCTTGTTGCCGGCTTCATCGACGGCATCGGTCATGGCGACACTTGCCGTTTCATTGACGATCAGATATTTGCCGTTGGCCAGGTCGGCGGTGGAGGTGACCTTCACGAACATGGGCTCATCGGAAGAGACCGCCTTGGCCTGGGTGATATTGACCTCGAACTCATCGTTGACGCCCGTCGCTTCGGTGCGGACGAAGACGGTGTATTCCTTCGTGTTCTCCGTGTCTTCGTTGGCGGGGAAGGAGACCGTGATGACATCGGTACCGGTGCCGGACGCCTTGTCAACGGCAGCGCCTTCGGAGGCCTCGGCCGTCCAGTCCACGTTACCGGTCACATTGATCTCGGCGGAGGTGGCCGTGGCGGCGACATCGATCTGGGTAGGAGTCACGTCGAAGATATTGACGGAAGCCTCCTCGACGGCGGTGGACATCATGTTCACATACTTGGAACCGGAACCGGAGAAGCCCGTGAAGAAACCGGTGGCGGTAATGGCCTTGTCGGCCAGGGCCTTCAACGCGTCCGCATCGAGCGGATACTGGATGGAGCCCTGCCGGGTAGCGCCGGCGACTTCGACATTGAAATAACTGCCGGAGACCTTGAGCGTACCGGTATACTGGATCAGTTCAACCTTGTCGGAAGCATAGGCATCGAGATCGTCGATGACCTTGGGATCCGGAAGGACGACCTCGTTGTCGGAGGAAACGACCTTGACGACGGGACTCGCGATCTGCTTGAAGCCGTTATACACGTCAACCTTGCCGGAAACCGTCACGATATCGCCCACGGCGGCATTCACGCCGTTGGTATTGAAGGCCAGCAGATAGGTGCCGTCCTGGCCGAGCATGATGCCGCGGGCGTACTTGCCCACGACCAGAACCTCCTGCGTCAACACGTCTTCGCCCTTTTCCAGGGCGATGATATCCTCGAGGGAAACCCCCTCGACTTCGGAACCACCGGTGTAGTCGATATTGAGTTGCTTGATGAAACCACTCTTGAATTCGACGGCGCCGGGGAGGGTGACCTCCTTCTCGAAGACGAGATCGCCCGCATGGATCTTAAGGGTGAGTTTGTCCCCGGCATTGGCCGTGAAGGGCTTGATGCCCATGAAGAAAGTGGCGGTCTCGCCGGCAGCCAGTTCAGGAGCGTCCTTCACCGTCAGGGAAGCCGTAGCGGAAACATACTTGTACTCCGTGAAAGAGATCGGCTCCTGGGCGAAGTTGATGTAGAAAGCGCCGACGATAGGCTCCGGAGCGGTAAAGGAGACCTCGGAAACGGTGATGGGCTTGCCCGAGGCATTCTTCACGTTCACGGCCACCACGGAGGCGACCTGTTTCATTTCGACAACCGGCGTCTCGGAAGAAGGCACATTCTTCGCCAGGCCGTACACCGGGAAGCAGGCAGGACTTGCACCACCTGCCAGATGGGCCTTGCTGTTGTAACCGGTCTGGACCTGGGATGCATCGGAACGGGACCCGATGTAGGTATAACTGTCCTTCGTATTGGCAGGCGTCTTGATGTAACTGCTGTACGGGTAGAGCAGGTACCAGTCATAGGCGTCGGCGGTGAGTTCGGCGGTGCCGGTGGCGTGGTTCGCTTCGGCGTCATCGACCTCGAACTTGGCGTTGGCCGAATACTCCTGGGTGCCGGAGACAGCGTAGAAGACGTTCAGGGCGTCTCCGTTCACCCACTTGGTGGACAGGCCGTCATTGACGGTACGGGTGTCCATGTTGCTGAGGATGATCCCGACGGGGACGCCGTCGAGGCCCTTGACATCGGCCTCCTTGTTACAGCCGACAAAGGAAAGGGTGGCAGCGGCCAGACCCGCAAAGAAAAAGGCTCTTTTCATAGCATTGTTTCTTTAGGTTCTGACTCAGAAGTTGATGGGATCGTCATCTTCACCCCAGTCCTGGATGGGGCCGGTGGTGGACTGCAGGAAACTGGCGTCGAAAAAGACGTTCAGTTCGCGGACGGCAGGAGCCGTGTAAAACTGCTTTTTCTCCATGATTATACTGTTGTTTGGACTTATACTTTTATTTGGCGGGGCTAATTTACGGATTATCCCCCAAACGACCAAGCCGGAGCGGGATAAGTTATCACTTAATTATGCACCTGCCGACGGCCGGAAGGACGGTCTTCCGCTACACGGGGCGATAGGCTTTCAGGGCCCGTTCCAAGGTATGCGTGTAGGGATACTGTGCCCGCGATGCGCTGATTTTCGGAACAAAATCCTGGAAATCAGCCTCTTCCGAATTGACGGAAAAATGGTCCGCGAGCAGGCGCTCCAACTCGGCGTGGAAGCCGGGGCCGTGGTTGGGATGACGCAGATGCGTGAGTTCGTGGAGGAGGATGTAATCCCGCAGCGGACGCGGGACCCGCATGAGGTTCAGGTTCAGGTTGATGTTCCCTTTCGACGAGCACGAACCCCAGTTGGAGGTGCTGTGCTTGATGGTGACCCGGTTGTAGCGGAAGCCATAGCGGGCCGCAAGGTCCGCGAGGCGGGGTGGCAGGACGGCCTTGGCCTGCTTACGGAGCGATTCGATATCCTCCCCTGCCGGGAGGTCGGCATTCCTTTCCCGGGCACGCGCCAAGGCCGCCGACGCCCATTCCCGCCGGGATTCCAGAAAGACGATGCCCACCGCATAGGGCACGGCAAAGGGCACGGTAACCACGATTCCACGGTCCGGATGTACACGGATCGACAAGCGCCGGGCCCGCCTGCTTCTCCGCAGCCGTACCTCCCCCAGCACCGGGTCGACATGGACTTTCTCGCTCACGGGAACAAAGGTACGAAAAGTTTGGTTTTATCGGAATTAATGCCTAAATTTGCAGGCTTTTTTGCGGGACGGTCCCGCAGACTGATAACTTTTTAACCTCATTGCATCATGGCCGAATATTTACAGCCTGAGAAAAAGCAAGAGATTTTCGCGAAGTACGGGAAGTCCAATAAGGACACCGGCTCCCCTGAGAGTCAGGTTGCTTTATTTTCCTACCGTATCGCTCACCTTACCGAGCACGTGAAGAAGAACAAGAAGGACGTGGCTACCCGTCGTTCCCTTCTCCGCCTGGTCAGTAAGCGCCGTCAGCTTCTGAACTACCTTCAGAAGGTGGACATCGAGAGATACAGGGCACTTATCAAGGAGCTGGGTCTCCGCCGATAAGTTCGAGAATAGGAAAATGCGGGGGCAGAGATCTATGCAAGGCAGGATCTCTCCCCCTTTTTCGATGAAAAGAGAGATTTCTCGACTCCGCTCGAAATGACAACCATCTGTCATTTCGACCGAGCGAAGCGAATGGAGAAATCTACAGAAGATAGAAGACGTAAAGACGTAACAGAAGTAAAACAAATGAACATCATCAACAAGAAGATCGAATTGCCCGACGGTCGGGTAATCGAGATCGAGACCGGCAAACTGGCCAAGCAGGCCGCCGGTTCCGCGGTGGTGAAGATGGGCGGCACGATGCTGCTCGCCACTGTCACCTGCGCGAAGGAAGTCAAGGAGGGTACCGACTTCATGCCCCTCACCGTAGATTATCGTGAAAAGTATTATTCTGCCGGCCGTTTCCCCGGCGGTTTCCTCAAGCGCGAGAGCCGTCCCTCGGACTACGAGGTGCTCATCGCCCGCCTGGTGGACCGTCCGATCCGCCCCCTCTGGCCGGATGACTTCCATCTCGAGGTCTTCGTGAACATCATGCTCATCTCCGCGGAGAAGGACATCCAGCCCGACGCCCTCGCCGGCCTGGCCGCCTCCGCCGCCCTCGCCTCCTCCGACCTGCCCTTCGGCGGTCCGGTTTCCGAGGTCCGTGTCGCCCGCATCGACGGCCAGTTCGTGATCAACCCTGGTTTCGCCGACGGCGCCCGCGCCGACCTCGACCTGATGGTCGCCGCCACCGAGGAGAACATCATGATGGTCGAAGGTGAGATGAACGAGGTTTCCGAGCACGACATGCTCGAGGCCATCAAGTTCGCCCACGAGGAGATCAAGAAGCATTGCCGCGTGCAGAAGGAGCTCATGCACGAGCTCGGCACCGACGTGAACAAGCGTGACTACCCGCACGACGAGGAGGACGAAGCCCTTCGCACCGCCGTCCGCGAGTTCTGCTATGACAAGTGCTACAAGCTGGCGAAGAGCGCCGCTCCCAAGCACGAGCGTGAGGCCGGCTTCGAAGCCATCCAGGCCGAATTCCTGGCCACCCTGTCCGAAGAGGACCAGGAGGCCAAGGCCGCGATGGTCGCCCGCTACTACCACGATGTGGAGAAGGAAGCCATGCGCAACATGATCCTGGACGAAGGCTGCCGCCTGGACGGCCGCAAGACCGACGAGGTCCGCCCGATCTGGTGCGAGGTCGACTACCTCCCCTGCGCCCACGGTTCCGCCATCTTCACCCGCGGTGAGACCCAGTCCCTCGCGAGCGTGACCCTCGGCACCAAGCTGGACATGAAGGAGATGGACGAGGTCCTCATCCAGGACGACCAGCAGTTCGTGCTCCACTACAACTTCCCGCCGTTCGCTACCGGTGAGGCCAAGCCGCAGCGCAGCGTGGGCCGTCGCGAGATCGGCCACGGCAACCTGGCGATGCGCGCCCTCAAGCCCGTCATCCCCACCGCTCCGGAATTCCCGTACGCCGTGCGCGTCGTTTCCGATATCCTCGAGTCCAACGGCTCCTCCTCCATGGCTTCCGTCTGCGGCGGCTGCCTGGCCCTGATGGATGCCGGCGTGAAGATCAAGAAGCCGGTGGCCGGCGTGGCCATGGGCCTGATCACCGACGCCGAGCGCCCGAACGACCGCTACGCCATCCTCACCGACATCCTCGGTGACGAGGACCACCTCGGCGACATGGACTTCAAGGTGACCGGCACCAAGGACGGCATCACCGCCACCCAGATGGACATCAAGGTGGACGGCCTCTCCTACGAGGTCCTCGAGAAAGCCCTCGAGCAGGCCCGCCAGGGACGTATCCACATCATGGGCGAAATGCTCAAGACCATCGCCGAGCCGCGCGAGGACTACAAGCCCTTCGTGCCGCGCATGGTCCAGATCGAGATCCCGTCCGACTTCATCGGCGCGGTCATCGGCAAGGGCGGCGAGACCATCCAGGGCATGCAGAAGGAATTCGGCACCACCATCACCATCGAGGAAGTCGACGCCGGCAAGGGCGACGGCACCACGAAGGGTGTCGTGGACATCTTCGGCGTGGACAAGGCCGCGATGGATGCCACCCTGCAGCGCATCAAGGACATCTGCGCCGTTCCGGAGGCCGGTCAGGTCTACCACGGAAAGGTGGTCAGCATCCTCGAGTTCGGCGCCTTCATCGAGATCCTCCCGGGCAAGGAAGGCCTCCTGCACGTGAGCGAGATCGCCTGGACCAAGACCGAGAAGGTCGAGGACGTCCTGAAGGTGGGCGACGAGGTCGATGTGAAGCTCCTCGAAATCGACGCCAAGACCGGCAAGATGCGCCTGTCCATGCGCGCCCTCACCGAGAAACCGGAAGGCTACGTGGAGCCCAAGCGCCCGGAGCGCGGCCCGCGTCGCGAAGGCGACCGGGGTCCCCGCCGCGAGGGTGAGCGTGGTCCGCGCCGCGAAGGCGGCGAGCGTCGCGAAGGCGACCGCGGCCCGCGCCGTGACGGCGACCGTGGCCCGCGCCGCGAAGGTGGAGAGCGCCGCGAAGGCGGCCGTGACGACCGTCACAACGCCCCCCGAAAGCCCCGCTTCGAGGAATCCGCTCCCGAGCAGAACAACGAACCCGACGTGTTCTAAACACAATCCGCAATCCATGGGAAAGCCGGCCTGAATGGGCCGGCTTTCTTTTAATCTGATTACGATTTACGCTTCTTGCGATGCACGGGGGTGCACGATTTTCCAACCGATGGCCGCGATGCAGATGGACATCAGGGGGCTGATCAGGTTGAAGAAGCAGAAGGGGGCGTAGGTGAGGGTGGGAACGGAGAGGATGGTAGCCTGGGTCATGCCGCAGCTCGACCAGGGGTAGAGCGGCGAGGTGACCGTGGCGGAGTCCTCGACGGAGCGGCTGAGCAGGCGCTCTTCGTAGCCGCGGTCCCGGAAAGTCTTCCCGAAGATGTTGGAGGTCAGGAGGATGGACAGGTACTGGTCCGAGACGATACCATTGAGGGCCGTGCCCGTAACGACGGTCGATGCGACCAGCCCGGTGCGGGAGCGGGTGAAAGGATTCAGCAGCTGGGCGAGCCGGGCGATCATGCCGCTGGCCTGCATGCAGGCGCCGAAACACATCGCACAGAGGATCAGGAACACCGTATTGAGCATGCCCAGCATGCCGCGGGTGGCCAGCAGTCCGTCCACCTCGGGATGGCCCGTTTCCAGGGCCAGCGTATTGTAGATGCTCTCTACCGTTCCGGCGAGAAGGACGCGGGCACGGGAGCCTTCGGTGACTTTCGCGCCGATACCTTCGATGATCCCGGGCTGGAAAATGAGGGCGGCCAGGGCGGCGGCCAGGACGGAAATCGCGAGTACCGGCAGCGCCGGCATCCGCTTCCAGATGAGTGCGAGCGTGACGGCCGGAACGAGGAATAGCCAGGGGGTGATCTGGAACTTATCGGCCAAGACCGTGGTGTACAGGTCGATCTGCGCGGCTTCGGCGCCGTCGTGCGACAGGCCCAGGACCGTGAAGATGATGAGCGTGATCACGATGGACGGGACCGTCGTGAAGAACATGTACCGGATGTGCGTAAACAGGGGGACCTTGTTCACGGAAGAGGCCATCACCGTCGTATCCGACAGCGGGGAAATCTTATCGCCGAAGTAGGCGCCGGAAATGATGGCACCGGCGATCATCCCGTCGGAGAAGCCCTCCGCCCGGCCAATGCCGAGGAGCGCGACGCCGATGGTCGCGATCGTCGTCCAGGAACTCCCGGTCATCACCGAAATCACGGCGCAGATGACACAGGCAGACAGGAGGAAGACTTTGGGGCTGATGATCTTGACGCCGTAGTAGATGAAAGTCGGGACCACGCCGCTCATTGTCCAGGTGCCGGAGACACCGCCGATGAGGAAGAGGATGAGCGTAGCACCGGCAATGTCGGAGAAGTTGTGGCCGATGGCGGCTTCGAACGCTTTCCAGGGCGTCTTGAAGAAGATCGAGGCGAGCAGGACACAGACCCCGGACGAGGCAAGCAGCGCTACCTGGCTCGCGCCCAGGATGGCGTCGCTCCCGAAGATGCCGATGTTGATGGCGAGCAGCGTGATGAGGACGAGGACGGGGACAAGGGAAATGACCGCCGTCCAGGCGGGGGATAGTTTCATATACGTTCGTCTTACTGGAAACAAAGATACGAAAAAAGCAGTATCTTTGTATGTATGAGAAGATGGTTCACTGCCCTGGCAGCCGCACTGGCGGCCCTGACTGGCGCCGCGCAGGAATACGGCGTCGTGGACATATCCGTGTGCAACCTGCGCGCGACCCCCGATTATGACGCCGAAATGGTTTCCCAGGCCCTCCTGGGGACCCCGGTCCACATTCTCCAGATTACCAGCAAGAACAACTGGCCCCAAGTGCAGACCCCGGACACCTACACCGGCTGGGTCCACAAGGACGCCATCACGCTCCTTTCCTTCGAGGAATACCATGCATGGAACGCCGCGCCGAAGATCATCGTGACGGCGCTGACGGGCGTGGTGCGGGCCGAGGCGTCTGAGCGCACCGCCACTGTCGGAGACGTGGTGGCGGGCGCGCGGCTCCGCGACCTCGGCCGCAAGGGCCGGTACTGGCGGGTCGGGTTCCCCGACGGCCGCACCGGCTACCTGCACCGCAGCCTCGCACAGCCTGAGGCCGCCTGGCGCGCCTCCCTCGACCAAAGCGTGGATGCCATCCTCGCTACCGCCTTGACCATGAACGGCTTCCCCTACCTGTGGGCCGGGATGTCCCCCAAGGGGATGGACTGCAGCGGATTCGTGCGGGCCGTCCTTTTCATGCATGACATCATCATTCCGCGGGATGCCGGTCCGCAGTCCCGGACGGGTGAACGGATCTTCGGGTTAGAGGATCTCCAGCCGGGAGACCTGGTCTTCTTCGGCCGCAAGGACACGGCTACGCCCAAGGTCTCCCACGTGGGCTTCTACCTGGGCGACGGCAAGTTCATCCACTCGCTCGGCCTCGTGAAAATCGGCAGTTTCCGTCCGGAGGATCCGGAATACGATGCCTACAATACCGGCCGGTATCTGTTTGCCAGCCGGGTCCTGCCTTTCATTGACAAGCAGGAAGGCCTGAACACCACTATGACAAACCCCTATTATCTGGAATAAAAACCCATGCAGAACAGACGTGAATTCCTGAAAGTAGCCGGCCTGGCCGCCGTCGGCGCCGGCCTGGCGGTCGGCTGCAAGCAGCGCGGGGTGCCGGGACCGGACGTTCCGCCCGGCGGAGACACCCTGAAGCCGGTCGAGCCCGTCGTCGTCGGCCCCCGCCGGATGAAACTCCGCTACTATCCGTACGAACTCCAGCTCCAGCATACCTTCACCGTCTCCTCCTACAGCCGCACAACCACACCGGACGTGCAGGTGGAAATCGACTACCAGGGCTATACAGGCTACGGCGAGGCTTCGATGCCGCCCTACCTGGGCCAGAGTGTCGACTCGGTGACCTCCTTCCTGGAAAAAGTGAACCTTGAGCAATTCGCGGATCCGTTCTGCCTGGAGGACATCCTCGCCTACGTGGACAGTCTCTCTCCGGGCGACAGCGCCGCGAAGGCCGCCGTGGACATCGCCCTCCACGACCTGGTGGGAAAACTGCTCGGCGCCCCCTGGTACCGGATCTGGGGCTATAACCCTACCAAGGCCCCTTCCACGACCTTCACCATCGGCATCGACACGCCCGAGGTGGTCAAGGAGAAGACGCAGGAATGTGCGGACCGTTTCAACATCCTGAAAGTCAAGGTAGGTACGGCCAACGACAAGGAACTCATCGAGACCATCCGCACCGTCACGGACCTCCCGATCGCCGTCGATGCGAACCAAGGCTGGACCGACCGCTTCCAGGCCCTGGACATGATCTACTGGCTCCGGGACCACGGCGTCGTGATGGTGGAGCAGCCGATGGCCGTCAACCGCATCGACGACCTGGCCTGGCTCCGGGAACGCAGCCAGCTGCCCATCTTCGGCGACGAGTCCATCCAGGGACTGGATGATGTCCGCAGTGCCGTGGGCGTGTTTGACGGCATCAACATCAAACTGATGAAATGCGGCGGCCTCCGGAACGCGCACAAGATGGTGACCCTTGCCCGCGGGCTCGGACTCAAGGTCATGCTCGGCTGCATGACCGAGACCTCCTGCGCCGTCTCCGCCGCCGCCCAGCTCTCCCCCGCCGTCGACTTCGCCGACCTGGACGGCAACCTCCTCATCACCAACGACCTCTTCGAAGGCGTCGGACTCCAGGCGGGCAAGCTCGTCCTTCCCGACCGTCCCGGAATCGGGGTGGTGAAACGCTCCTCAACCGAAAAAAGTTAGGACAAAATGCGCTTGCATTTTCATGACTTTTTCGTATTTTTGACCACACGAACGTTTAACTCTTAACATACGCAACCATGGGTTCCATCATTTACTTCATCGGCCTGGTCCTCGCCATCCTCGCCGTCATCGACATCATCAAGAAGCCCATCTCCCTCGTGGGCAAGGTCATCTCCTGCGTCCTGGTCCTCATCACCAGCTGGGTCGGCCTCGTGGTTTACTACCTCTACGCGAAGAATCATCTCACCGAGTGGTTCAAGTAGTTCCAAAAGATTGCAAATTGAAAATTAAATCGTAAATTTGCAGTCCCAAACGGTGAGGTGTCCGAGTGGTTGAAGGAGCCTGCCTCGAAAACAGGTGTACGTTTGCGCGTACCGGGGGTTCGAATCCCTTCCTCACCGCATCCAATTGCAGCCCAGCGCTTTAGCGCCGGGCTGTTTTGGTATGCGATCAGACTTGCTATTTTTTAATCTCCAGGCAAAGCATCGTCAGGTCATCGCTGGCTTCCGCCCCTGCGACATGGTCTGATACGGCGGACTGCATGCGCTTGATGGCGATTTCCGCATCGATATAGGGCTCGCTCAGAACGGCGAGGAGACGGTCGGAACCGAACTCCTCCTGTTCCGGATTCACGGCCTCGTTCAAGCCGTCCGTATACAGGAACAGCGGCGTATCCTTGAAACCGGTCAGATACTCGCCTTCAAACTTCGCATCGGGAAGGATTCCGAGGGAAGTATTGGCCTTGCAGGAAAGGAAAGCCGGTTTCCCTCCCCGCGGAAGGATGACGGGAGGATTGTGTCCGCAGTTGCAGAAATCCAGGTCCCCGGTCAGGAGGTCGAAGCATCCGATGAACATCGTCACGAAGATCATCTGCTCGTTCCCGTCGGAGAGCGTCTCATTGATCTGGCGCGCAATGACGGCCGGAGACATCCCCTGCCGGCCGGTGGCACGGAACAGGTTCCGAGCCACGGTCATGAACAGGCTCGCCGGCACCCCCTTGCCACTGACATCGCCGACGCAGAAATACAGCCGGCCTTCTTGGATGAAATAGTCGTACAAGTCGCCGCCCACTTCCCTGGCCGGCACCATTGACGCGTACAGGTCGATATTCTTCCGGTCCGGGAACGGCGGGAAAACCTGCGGGACCATGCCCATCTGGATATTCCGGGCAATCTGCAGTTCCCCCTCTATCCGGACCTTGTTGGCGGTTGTCCGCGTGAGTTCGTCCATATACGTGACCAGGGAAGACTGCATGTTTGCAAACGAACGGGACAAGGTGCCCAGTTCATCGGGATTCGCATTCACCGGGAGGACGGTGTCGAAATGGCCGGAGGCAATTTCCTCCGCCTGCTGGGCCAGGTCGCTGAGCGGCCGCATCGCTTTCCGGATGACCTTAAAGCACGCGAAGAACAGCAGGAGCAGCCCCGCGAGGGCAATCGCCGTGGCAATCCGCCGGAGGCGGTTGAACCCACTGAAGATCTCGCTTTCCGGGCAGACGATGGCCATGCTCCAGCCCGTCGCCTTGAGGGGCGTGTAGAAGACATAGCTGCGCGTACCGTCGATCAGGAGCCGTTTGTACCCGGCTTCCAGCCCTAGCATGCTCTTTCCCAAGGCGTCCAACTCGGGATTCGGGGTAATGAGACCCTCCGTGAAGATGGTCTGGTAGAAAAGCTTGTCCGGGTCCGGATGCACCAGGTAGGTACCGCCGCGACTGATCAGGATGCTGTAGGAGTGCGGGTACGGCTTCACGGGTGAAAGGTTGTCGGACAGCCATTTCAGGGAAATGTCCAGGGAGATGGTGCCGATGAACCCGTCGGAGGTCGTCAGCGGTTTGCAGTAGGAAACCATCCGCTGCGTCTCCCGGTCTTCGGTGTCATCCTGGTCCCAGTCGTTGTAGGGTTCGGTCCAGCAGGGTTGATTCAGGAGCTTGGGTTGGAGATACCAGTCCAGATAGAAATACTGGTAGTCGTCATCCCCCTCCTGCTCGGTCTCCAAGTTGCCGCCGATATAGCCCGAATAGGCGGAATAATAGTACTTATCCTCGAAAAAGTACGGTTCGAAAGAGATGGAACAACCAGACAGGACCGGATTGCCCTGGACGGTGATGCGGGAGTACTCCATCATCATCTCGGGCTCTTTCAAATGCCGGTAAACCAGCCATTCCAGGTTGTCCGCGGAAAGCTCCACATCCTCCAGGATGTTGTTCAGCCGGAGCACCGAATTCTCCACCACCTGGGTGGCACGGAGGATGGCCTCCTCGCGGACATAACGACGGGAAACGATGAAAGAATACCCCATCGCCGCCAGGAACACGAGCGCGGCGAAACTGACCACCCAAAGACTCAGGCGGGCCGAAAAGGACCGGCGCAAGGTGTCAAGCAGTTTCTTCATGGCAGCAGGTCCTCACAGGTTATCCTCCGGGTCAACATCCCGGCCTGCTCCAGCATTTCATCGGCCTTGTCCACCATATCGGGGCGGAGGCGGAACTCCTTCTCCCCCGAATCGTGGTCGTGCTGAAGACGGATGACCTCCTTCAGCATCAGTTCCTGCAAGGTCCGGTTCGTGGGGATGCGGAACTCCCGGACATAGCGCATTACCAGGTCCAACGTTTCCTCCGGGTGCTGGTCCGCCCATTCCCAGCCCAGGCGGCTGGCGCGGGCGAAAGCCTCGGCTTGCGCCCGGTGGGTCTCATAGTACGCCCGCGTCACATATACGCCCTCCTGCTGGACATTGTATTCATGGTCCTCGAACCGGTAAATGCCCGTATCCGGCTGGATGATGCGTGTCTGGAGAAGCTGGTAGTATTCGTCATAACTCCGGGCCAGCGTGGCGTCGACGGCTCCGGCGATAAAGATATTCTTCACGGAAGCGGCGATGATCCACTCATAGTCCAGGTTCTCCATCTCGGCGAAACTGCGGGCCAGCTGGCCGAAACCCGCGCGGAATGCGGCCACTTTCGCGCCGTGGAGGGTCAGCGGATCATCTCCCCAGCGGGAGATGATGACCGTCGCACTGTTCATCGAAGTCTGGAGAATGTTGACCAGGGGGAGGCCGCCGTCGATGGTCCGCATCGCCAGGGACAACGGCAGGATGGTCGCCTGGCAGACGCCCGTCCGGATATTGTCCACGGCGGAGGTGGTGGCATAAGGATGGGCGATGACCACATCCAGCCCCTCATCGGCATAGAATCCCTGCTCCAGCGCCACGTAGTACCCGGCGAACTGGGCCTGAGCGGTGGACTGGGGGGTGAAAACGAATCGCTCCCCCGTCTCTTGCGCGCCGGCGAGCAACGCAAAGGAAAACAGGGCACCGATGATGCAGATGCGTTTTCGAATCATAGCCCAAAGACAAGGGAAACCCCGTCAAATCCTGAAGCGGAGGCGGAGGGATTCGAACCCCCGGGACGTTGCCGCCCAACAGTTTTCAAGACTGCCGCCATCGACCACTCGGCCACACCTCCGAAAAGTGGACAAAGGTAAGAACTTTGTCCGGAAAGTCAATCTTCTTTCGAGAAGAATTTCCACTGGAACAGGATCAAGTAGAACGCGCCCACCGTGACACAGCTGTCCGCAAAGTTGAAAACCGGTTCGAAGAAGATGTCACCGCCCACGAGCGGAACCCAGTCAGGCCAGGTCCAGAGCGGGAAGTAGAACATATCCACCACCTTGCCCTGCATGAAGGGGGCGTAGTGGCCCCAGGTGGCGACCACTCCGGGCGCGGACTCGGAAAAGACCAGCCCGTAGAACAGGCAGTCGATGATGTTGCCGAGGGCGCCGGCGGTAATGAGCGTCAGGCCGACGAGGACGCCGGTGGGGACCGGGGTGCGCTTGTCGGCACCGCTCCCCCGCTTCAGCAGCCGGGAAATCCACACCGTCAGGACGGCGAACAGGACGATCCGGAAGGCGGTCAGGGCATACTTGCCGATGACCCCGCCGAACGACATCCCGAAGGCCATCCCCTTGTTCTCGATGAACAGGATCTGGAACCAGTCGGCGCCGAACACATTGAAATGCTCCCCGATGGACATGTGGGTCTTCACCAGGACTTTGATGACCTGGTCGATGACCACGAGGACGGCGCCAAGGATGAATAACCGGTTTCCCTTGCTCAGTTTCATGGACGGCAGGAAATCAGTTCTTCCCCTGCCGGGCCAGCATCTCCTTCGCTTCCACGGTAAGCGTGGCGTGCGGGACCAGACGGAGGCGCTCCTTGGGGATCAGCTTCCCGGTCACGCGGCAGATGCCATAGCTCTTGTTCTCGATGCGGACGAGGGCCGCCTCGAGGTTCTGGATGAACTTGTACTGACGCTGCGCCAGGGCGCTCGCCTCCTCCTTGGACAGCTGGAAAGCACCGTCGTCCTCGACCGTCTTGAAGGTCGGGGCGGTGTCCAGGATGTCGTTTCCGCCGGCGTTCATGATCACCTTGCGGAGGGTGGCGTATTCGGCGCGGGCCTTGTCCAGCATTTCATTGATAATGCCGCGGAATTCCTCGAGCTCCTCGTCAGAATAGCGGGTTTTGGTGTTCTCTTCCATCGTATCTGTCATTTAACGTTTTACTGCGATTTGAATGGTGCCTTCGGTCCACTCCACCT
>JAEEGG010004878.1_pt1 | contig 32341 bp, 28 predicted proteins | sample 9134161 | NCBI WGS metagenome assembly JAEEGG01 (sample SAMN16246543, study PRJNA631951) | gut metagenome | biome: gut microbiome; feature: rumen; material: CR-attached | host: Bos | place: Iran: Karaj | collected 2018-10 | reverse complement strand
GCTCAGCAGCCTCGACATGTGCGGGGCGGCCCTTGGAGCCGTCGTCAGCCTCTGGATCTCGATGGATATCTTGAAGGGGAAGATATCGCTCATCAACGGCAACAGGAAATACTTCAACTCAGGCGTGCTGCTCTACGATCTCGCCACCTGGCGGCGGGAGCACTGCCACGAGATGATTGTCACGACGCTCGGAAAGGAGGTTAACCTCGTCTTTCCTGACCAGAATCTGCTGAACAACGCCATCCCCGAGCAGCTCATCAGGTGGTTGCCGCCGAAATATAACGACCGTTCGCCCTGCCCCCCCCCCCCCCCGAGAAGGAGCGCGAACTGATACGGTTGGGCGGCTACTTTACCGACGAGGAGATAGAGGAGTCCATCCAGAGTCCCGTCATCATCCACTACATGGCCGGTTGGCCCAGCGGGCGACCCTGGCACGAGCAGTGTACCTCGTCGCGCAATGACGACTATCTGCGCTACAAAGCCCTCTCACCCTGGAAGCACATACCGTTGCTCCCGTATGTTAAGTTAAAGAAGACTGAGGCTGAAGCCGTCTCAGAAATACTAAAGGATTATTCAAATATAAACTTTGATGATTCAGCAACAGCATAAGAACTGCACCGTCCTGGTGACCCACAAGATGGACGAGCCGATGCTCCGCTATCTCCGTTTCCTGAAAGGGGAGATCACGGAGGCGATGGACTTCTACGTCCTCTACGACTGTGGCACGCAGCCCTTGGATCCGGCGGATTATCCCGATCTGGACTTCTATGTGTTCAACTCGAGCGAGCTGCCGGGCTTCTTCTTCGGCGGCGACCGTCGCCTACCCAATCCGCTGAAGGCGCTGATACCATTCTCGAAGGTGCATCCCTACAGCCACTACCTCGTGATGGAGGGCGACCTCGTGCTGTGCGGCGAATGGCTTGATGAAGTAATGACAACATATACTGACATCATGAAGATGTGCAAGCAGGAAGGATTCTCAGTCGAGACCGTGGCCAGATGCAAGGCAGTCCTCAACCAAAGGCTGCTTGACGGGAACGAGAGGATGAGACAGCTACACAGGTTTATCATGTGCTATCTGGACACCGAGAGTGCACTTCTGACGGCTGAGCACTCCAATCACAATGTATCATCCGATATTATCGAGTCTGACTTCGGCATATTCAAGGATTCAATGCCTTCAAACAAGACTAACGGGTTTACAGAGTCCATACTTTACATCCCACTCAGGCCAAAGGCGTGCAACCTTGAAGATGCTGCCAAAATAGACATCAAGACCATCATGGAAAGAAGAACGGTCAATGAGGTGAAACAATGGAAGACTGAGCACCTCAAGACTAATCCTATGAGTAAAAGAAGAAATTTACTTGTCGCATAACGGGTACATCAAATTGGACACCCTACTTCCGAATTAATTGCTAACAATAAATGATGGCTTCTTATTATATTTCGAATGAAGCGAAAGAAAGTCTGATATGTGGAATATCAACAGGAAAGTTGTAATATTTAGAGTAATCTCTTTGCTGTTATGGGAAAAATTGCTAATTTTGTGGCATCAAATTGGAATGGCTATCGGCTGATAAGGATTTTAGAAAAGACTGTGTAACGAAAAGGTAAGAAATGAGGTTATGAAGAAATTTTTTATATATGCCATATTGTTGGTTGTAGTCAGCTTTGTTTTGGTTGCGACTTGCCCAGGCAAGAAAGCACATTGTGAGGCTATTCTGGGTGTTCTTTCTGGAGCCATCAACAAGGAGATGGACCAGAGCAGGATTGATGAAACAATGGCATCAATTGGCACGATGTTGGCTGTGAATGCTGTGAATGAGTATTTGAATTCAAGTCTGATTGTGCGTGATCATATTATAATGTAGGGGTTGTCAGTTACAAAGGAGAATTTAGAATGGTTTCTGTTGGGGTGTTGAATCATGTGTTTACAATTAGTGAAGATGATGCTAGACAATTCATCAAGGATCAGCTTCCATTGCCTGGGAAATAAAAAAGAATCATTATATTATTGCTTATGGATTGGTTACACATTATTGCTGTTGTAGTATTGGTGGCTATCGGCGGTTTTTATTTATTGGAACAAACGAAACGGGTAGACGGTTATGAGACATTATGGTATGATAGTGGTTCTGGTTGGTAGCATGATGTATCTTTCGTGCAACGGTCAGAAAGGTCGTCATCCGAAGGACAGCACCATCGAAGAAGTAGAGTTCGTGAGAGGTGTTGACGAGAAAGAACATGTGGAGTCGCCCTCTATGTATGACGACCGATATGGAACACCGATTATCGAAAAGGAGGGTAATCCAAAAGACGGTCTGGTGAAGGATCCTAAGGAGGACGAGATCCTTGAGTTTGGCGACGGCATGGATACGGAGTACGATAGTTATGGAGACTATTCTTCCGATTATTAGTAATTAATGTAGTCGCTTGAATTCCAATGTTTTGGGGAGTTTCTGCCACTTCCCGCCCTGTGCCATCTTGATGGTGCTCCCTTCTTCCTGACGGAAGATGTATAGGGAATCGCTCTTATAAGTAAGGGTGGCGGTGAGGTCTTCACTGCCGAAGTCGTTGATCATCGTCAGATGGGCAGTTTTTCCCTTCACCTTTACTGAGGTGATTACCCAGCAATAGTTATTCGTCTTCTTGCCGAGATAGCCTGGCAACTGTCCATAAAGCTCTTCCCCAGGGACAATTATGTTCTCATTGCAGAAGTCAATCTTTAAAAACACATTGTATTCCATATTAAAAAGGTACGCGCGAAAGCTTTCACAGTCGTTTTGTGCAACAGACGTGAGGAAAGTCAAGTTAAAAGTTAAAAGTACCAATAATAATTTCTTCATATTCAATGCATTTTCTTAATTGCTGACAAAGTTACTAATCTAAATCATTATTTATGCGATAATCATATAAATTTTAGCTTAAACGTTGCAGATTTTAGAATATTTTAAGTAACTTTGCAGCCAATTATAATTGAAACGATGGCAAAAAAGCAATTAATGCCAGACTTCATCTTCGAGTCAAGTTGGGAAGTCTGCAATAAGGTAGGGGGAATCTATACAGTCCTTTCGACACGTGCCAAGACCCTACAAGAGGCACTTCAGGATAAGATTGTTTTTATCGGTCCTGATTTTTGGAAAGAACAAGAGAGTCCTTATTTCAAAGAGGACGCGGCTCTCTTTGCCGATTGGCAATGGGAGGCTAAGGAGCAGGGCCTCAAGGTAAGGGTTGGTCGCTGGATTATTCCAGGACAGCCTCTCGCTATTTTGGTGGATTTTAATCCATTCTTTGAAAAGAAGAATGAAATATACGGTTGGCTGTGGGAGAACTATTGTGTTGACTCTCTTCATGCCTATGGCGACTACGACGAAGCCTCGATGTTTTCATATGCTGCAGGGCTTGTGGTGGAGAGTTTCTACAATTTCTATCTCAACAGCAAGCATAAGGTGGTTTATCATGCCAACGAGTGGATGTGCGGATTAGGCGCATTGTATATCAATAATAAACTGCCTCAAATCGGCACCATCTTCACGACTCATGCCACGAGCATCGGACGAAGTATTGCTGGCAACATGAAGCCTCTTTACGACTATCTTTTTGCCTATAACGGCGATCAGATGGCAGGAGAGCTAAACATGCAGTCAAAACACTCTATCGAAAAACAGACAGCCTGGCACGTTGACTGTTTTACGACTGTAAGCGACATTACAGCAAAGGAGTGCGTGGAATTGCTCGACAAACCCGTCGATGTGGTGTTGCCTAATGGCTTTGACAATAGTTTTGTACCATCTGCCCAACAGTTTACTCATAAGCGCAATGCTGCCCGCCGTAAGATGCTGGATATTGCCAATGCACTGCTCGGTGAGAATCTTGGTGACGAAACTATGCTCATCTCGACTTCAGGGCGCTATGAGTTCCGTAATAAAGGTATCGACGTATTTTTGGAGGCTATGAACCGTCTGCTGCGCGACCGTGACTTAAAGAAGAAGGTCGTAGCTTTTATCGAGGTACCTGGATGGGTAGGGGAGCCCCGTAAGGATTTGCAAGAGCGATTGAATAGTGGCAAGATATTTGATAAACCACTCGATGTGCCGCAGGTGACACACTGGCTCCACAATATGAGTCATGACAACGTGCTGGGCATGATGAAGTACTATGATATGCATAACCGCAAGGACGAGAATGTGAAGGTAATCTTCCTGCCTTGCTATCTTGACGGCAACGATGGTATCGTAAACCTGACTTACTATGATGTGGTTTTAAGTAATGACCTTTGTATTTATCCTTCCTATTATGAGCCCTGGGGCTATACACCATTGGAGGCCATTGCTTTCAAGGTGCCTTGTATCACTACCGATCTAGCCGGCTTTGGACTTTGGGCTAACACTGTATTTGGTAAGGATGGACAGATAGAGGATGGTGTGAAGGTTATTCATCGTACGGACTATAACTACTCAGAGGTGGCCGATATCATTAAGGACACAGTGGCTTCTTTCTCAGGTATGACGAAAAAACAGGTAGATTCTTGCCGCAAGAATGCTGAAGCCCTCTCGAAGAAAGCCCTTTGGAGTGAGTTCATAAAATACTACTATAAGGCTTATGACATTGCCCTCAGCAAAGCAGAGGCTCGCAAGAAGGCTTTGTAAAGCTCAAAAGAAAATAGACAATAATTCAATAATTGATAGATTATGAAAATTAAAGCTGATTATGCAAATGCTCCGCAGTGGAAGGAACTGAACGTGAAGTCAAGCCTTCCCGAGCAACTGAAGTGTTTGGACGAGATTGCCCATAATATGTGGTGGGTATGGAACTACGAGGCTCGTGATTTGTTTCGTGACCTCTCCCCTGAACTTTATCATGAAGTAAAGCACAATCCTGTGATGCTTCTCGAGCGTCTGAGCTTCGCCCGCAAGGAAGAAATTGTTAAGGATAAGGCGCTGATGAAGCGTATAAAAGATGTGTATGCATTGTTCCGTAAATACATGGATGTGAAGCCCGACTCCAAGCGTCCGTCAGTAGCCTACTTTTGTATGGAGTATGGTATCCATTCTGCTCTGAAAATCTATAGTGGTGGTTTGGGAATGCTTGCCGGTGACTATGTGAAAGAGGCTTCCGACTCTAATGTGGATATGTGTGCAGTTGGTTTCCTTTATCGTTTCGGCTACTTCACACAGAGTCTGTCGATGGATGGACAGCAGATTGCTAACTACGAGAGTCAGAACTTCGGTAGCCTACCCATTGAGCGTCAACTTGACAGTGACGGCAATCCGCTAGTGATAGATGTGCCTTATACAAACTATCAGGTTCATGCTTACGTGTGGCGCGTCAATGTTGGCCGTGTTAAGCTCTATCTGCTGGATACAGACAACGAAATGAACTCCGACTTCGACAAGCCTATCACTCATAGTCTCTATGGTGGCGACTGGGAGAACCGTTTGAAACAGGAAATCCTGCTTGGTATCGGTGGTATGCTGTTACTGAAGAAGCTGGGCATCAAGAAGGATATTTATCACTGTAACGAGGGCCATGCTGCACTTTGCAACCTCCAACGTCTTTGCGACTATATCGATGAGGGTTTGTCCTTCAACCAAGCTATGGAGCTTGTTCGTGCTTCTTCACTCTATACGGTTCATACGCCTGTTCCTGCTGGTCACGACTACTTCGACGAGGGTCTGTTCGGCAAGTATATGGGCGGCTATCCTCAGAAACTGGGCATCACCTGGGATGAGTTCATCGGCATGGGTCGTACAAATCCTGATGATCATGGTGAGAAGTTCTGTATGTCTACTTTTGCCTGCAATACCTGCCAGGAAGTCAATGGCGTGTCCATGCTTCATGGCTGGGTATCTCAGAAGATGTTTGCTCCCATCTGGAATGGCTATTATCCAGAAGAGAACCACGTAGGTTATGTGACGAATGGTGTCCATTTCCCCACGTGGTGTGCTGCTGAATGGCGTAAAGTATATACCAAGTACTTCGATGAGAAGCACATGAGCGATCAGTCGAATGAGGAAATATGGCATGGAATCTATAACTGTCCTGATGAAGAGATTTGGGCTACACGTATGGCTCTGAAACAGAAGCTCTTCGACTATATCAAGGAACAGTTCCGTGAGACTTGGCTGAAGAATCAGGGTGATCCTTCTCGTGTGGTTTCACTATTGGAGAGCATGAACCCCAATGCTTTGGTGATAGGCTTCTGCCGCCGTTTTGCTACCTATAAGCGCGCCCATCTGTTGTTCACTGATCTCGATCGCCTGTCCAAAATTGTCAATAATCCTGAGCATCCTGTGATGTTCCTCTTTGCTGGTAAGGCTCACCCCGCCGATGGTGCTGGTCAGGGACTCATCCAGAGAATTTATGAGATCTCTCAGCGTCCTGAGTTCCTTGGTAAGATTATCTTCCTTGAGGACTATGACTTCTTGTTGGCCCGTCGTCTTGTCTCTGGTGTTGACATTTGGATGAATACGCCGACACGTCCGCTTGAAGCATCGGGTACTTCTGGTGAGAAGGCTGAGATGAATGGTGTTGTGAATCTTTCCGTGAAGGATGGTTGGTGGCTGGAGGGTTACCGTGAGGGTGCTGGATGGGCACTCACCGAGAAGCGTACCTATCAGAACCAGGGTTATCAGGATCAGCTTGATGCTGCTACCATCTATGGGTTGCTTGAGAACGAGATTGTACCTCTTTATTATAATAAGGATAAGAAAGGTATCTCTAAGGGGTGGATTAAGGTTATTAAGAACTCAATTGCGCAGATTGCGCCTCACTACACGATGAAGCGTCAGCTCGACGACTACTATGATAAGTTCTACAACAAGGAGGCTAAGCGCTTCAAGGAGATTTCTAAGGATAACTGCAGACTTGCCAAGGAGATTGCCCAGTGGAAGGAAGCCGTTGCTGAGCGTTGGGATGCCATCAATGTCGTCTCTTGTGAGTGGGATTTCCCTGCAACTGGTGGCGAGGCTGGCCAGAAGTATACGTTGAAGTACGTCATCAATGAACAGGGTCTCGATGATGCCGTTGCCCTGGAAAAGGTGAATGTCTTCATCAACAAGGTTGGTGAGGAGCGTGTGTTCTCTGTTGAGCCGCTGAAAATGACGGGTCATGAGGGTAATAACTATACCTTTGAGGCCAAGTTAGCTCCTCAGCAGTTTGGTCAGTACAAGAGTGCCGTCCGCATGTATCCGAAGAACAAGAATCTGCCTCACCGTCAGGACTTCTGCTATGTGAAGTGGCTGGAGTTGCCTGCTTGCAACAATTAAGTGTGAGGGAAGTCAGATAAGAAGAGAGCCCAGGTTCATTTGAACTTGGGCTCTTTGTAGTTTTTATCAATATATCGGCCTAAGGCGTTATCGTTGTTTCTTCGCGCCGTGTGGATGATGCATGCAGACATTTTCCTGTGCAGACTGTCGATAGCCCTGAATCGTGAGCGATTGCTGGATTCATCCGTGAAGCCCGTCTCTTTCGAGAGCTTGATAAGTTGTGCCCCTATCAGTTTTATGGAATCGTTCAATTGTTGCCAATTGTTATTCAGTCTGGTGCCTGATACCCTTGAAGACTTGGGAGGAAGGTTTATTTCCATAGCGATGTTGCCTGGCTCCAGGAAGAATGATACGGTGCAGGTTGGGTTACTTTGCAGGTAGGCGCGACAGAACAGTGTCGTGTCTGTGTTTCCTGAAAATGTAAATTGACCATCGCTGACTATAGTCTTATCCAAGATTCTCTCTGAAGGTTCCCCATAGGCGAGGCAAATCGTATCGCCCTCTTGCAGCTGTCGTGCAAATCCTTTGATAAGATAAAAATCAGACTGGCAGGAGACCAGCACGATGCCGGCAACTGCCAGTCCATATACAGACTTGATGCTCATTTAATTAAATAATGTATAGGTCGCTGATGCTCTTGTTGTCGATGACGCGGCGGATGGCTTCAGCAAACATGTCGGCTACCGATAGCTGTTTCACTTTTGCGCAACGCTGGGTGTAGGGGATGGAATCCGTGAAGATAATCTCTTCAAGAGCCGACTCTTGTACACGCTCGCTGGCAGGTCCACTCATCACACAGTGGCTGGCACAGGCCCTGACAGACTTGGCGCCGCTGGCTTTCATCATGTCGGCTGCCTTTGTAATTGTACCGGCCGTGTCCACCATGTCGTCCACGATTACTACGTTCTTTCCTTCCACCTCGCCGATGATCTGAATCGACTCCACCACATTTGCACGGGCACGGGTCTTATTGCAGAGAACGAGTGGGCACTTCAAGTACTTAGCGTAGGTGTTGGCACGCTTCGAGCCGCCTACGTCAGGAGAGGCGATGACCATATCCTCAAGCTGCAGGCTTTCCAGATAGGGCATGATGACGCCCGAAGCATAGAGATGATCCACCGGCACATCGAAGAAGCCTTGGATCTGGTCTGCGTGCAGGTCCATTGTGATTACACGATTCACACCAGCCACACTTAACAAGTCAGCCACAAGCTTGGCACCAATACTGACGCGTGGCTTGTCTTTTCTGTCCTGACGGGCCCATCCAAAATACGGGATAACGGCATTAATCGTGCGGGCTGATGCGCGCTTGGCGGCGTCAATCATCAATAGCAGTTCCATGAGGTTATCACTGTTGGGGAAAGTACTCTGTACCAGAAAGATATCGCGGCCGCGGATGCTTTCCTCATATGATACTGCGAATTCTCCGTCAGAGAATCTTGTAAATTGCAGCCGTCCTAATGGGCAGCTTAAGCTTTGGCAGATTTTTTCTGCCAGGTATTTCGTTGCTGTACCCGAAAATACCCTATAAGAGCTGTTATCTGACATGGCTAATATTTTATATTAATCTTCAATTGTCAATTATCCATTTTCAATCCACTGCTTTGCGCAGCTTCTCGAAATGATTCAGTAGATTTTTGTAGTCAACCTCGTTGTGGATGTTGAAACGGTTCCAAAGGTCACCGCAGATGACGATGCCGCCGAATCCGAATTCCTTCGCCTTTTTTACATTATCGAGATTCATGCCGCCCAGTGCATAAACTTTCTTGTCAATGAGCCCTGCCTTAGCAGCGGCCTTCAATTCATCTTCCGTAAACGTCGATTTCTCGTCGGCATTGGTCTGGCTGTCGTAGATGCAGTGCAGGAAAGCATAATTCACGTGTTTCTTCACCTCCTTAAGTTCACTGATGGTGTGACATGTGCGGCTTAAGTTACCTTTATATCCCATAGGAGGCTCAGTAAAGGCATCGTTGATATGGATACCCTTCAAGCCAAATTCATCCTTCAGATAGAAATAATCGTGAACGGTGACCTTCCGACGATAGTCTTCTCCCAGCAAGGTCAGCAGCCTCTCAGAATACATAGGTGCTGCACCAGGCTTATACAGATGAAGGTTCTCCAGACCTTCCTCGAAAAGGTTTGCCAGAATCTTGTCTTCTTCTACGAAGAAAGTCGGCTTGGTCATGACGATAAGTTTCATGTTTCAGTATCTAATCTCTTTTCTAATGTGCAAACTTACATAAAATTTCCGATATTATATCCACTTTGGGAAAAAAAATAGGTTTTAAGGTGTATTTTTCAGAAAAATGTCGTAATTTTGCAACTCGAAAGGGAAAAAAGGAAAAAATAAAAAAGGTAATTAGTATTAAATAAAGGTAAAAAGAAAAATGAAAGCATTTGTATTTCCCGGACAGGGAGCACAGTTTGTAGGGATGGGTAAGGATCTTTATGAAAACAGCCCGTTGGCAAAAGAACTATTTGAGAAGGCAAACGAGATTCTCGGCTATCGCATCACTGATATCATGTTTGAGGGTACTGACGAGGAGCTGAAGCAGACGAAGGTGACGCAGCCTGCTGTTTTCCTCCACAGTGTTATCTCCGCTCTTTGTATGGGTGAAGCCTTTGATCCGAAGATGACTGCTGGTCACTCTTTAGGTGAGTTTTCAGCCCTGACTGCCTCAGGTGCCCTGAGTTTTGAGGATGGTCTGAAACTGGTTTATGCCCGTGCGATGGCTATGCAAAAGGCTTGCGAGGCTCAGCCTTCTACAATGGCCGCTATTATCGCCCTGCCCGACGAGAAAGTAGAGGAGGTGTGTTCTGAGGTCAGCAAGATGGGCAAGGGAGTCGTTGTTCCTGCCAACTACAACTGTCCCGGTCAGTTGGTCATCTCTGGTAATGTGGAGGCCATCGAGGAAGCTTGCGAGCAGTTGAAGGCCGCTGGTGCAAAGCGTGCGCTGGTGCTGAAGGTGGGTGGTGCCTTCCACTCTCCGCTGATGCAGCCTGCAAAGGATGAGCTCCAGGCTGCCATTGAGCAGACAGAGATCAAGGTGCCGAAGTGCCCTGTCTATCAGAATGTCGATGCTAAGCCTCATACCGATCCTGCTGAAATTAAGGCTAACCTCATTGCGCAGCTTACGAGCAGTGTCCGCTGGACACAGAGTGTGCAGAATATGATTGCCGACGGTGCCGATGACTTCACAGAGTGCGGTCCGGGAAAGGCTCTTCAAGGTATGATTGTAAAGATCAACAAAGAAGTTTCCGCTCATGGAATCCTGTAAAATAATACTCTATCAAGTCTTCACACGGCTTTATGGCAATCGTACAACGACCCGCAAGGAGGGTGGAACGATTGAGGAAAACGGATGTGGAAAGATGAATGACTTCACGCCCAGCACCCTGAAACGCATCAGGGAGATGGGCGTGAGCCATATCTGGTACACAGGTATCATCCGTCACGCAACGCAGACCGACTATTCTGCATTTGGCATACCCCGCCAGCATCCGGCTGTGGTAAAGGGACGGGCAGGCTCGCCTTACGCCATCACTGATTATTACGACGTCGATCCCGATTTGGCCGTCGATGTCAACAAGCGCATGCAGGAGTTCGAACAGCTTATTGAGCGCACCCACAAGGCAGGGATGAAGGTGATTATCGACTTCGTGCCCAATCATGTTGCCCGGCAGTACAACTCCATTTGTAAGCCTGAAGGCGTGAAGGATCTGGGTGAGGATGACAATCCCCAACTCGGTTTTGACCCTCAAAACAATTTCTACTACTGTCCGGGTGAGCGCTTCACACCATATTTTGACCTCTATCATGGCGAAGTAGAACCCTATATCGAGGAGCCCGCTAAGGCTACTGGTAATGATTGCTTCAGTAATGCGCCTGGCATAAACGACTGGTACGAGACGGTGAAGCTCAACTACGGCCTCGATTACTATGCTGGCCGTGTGGGTCACTTTAGTCCTATCCCCGATACTTGGGATAAGATGACCGACATCCTGTTTTTCTGGGCGCGTAAGGGTGTCGACGGTTTCCGTTGCGATATGGCTGAGATGGTGCCTACACCCTTCTGGAGCTGGGTCACCGACAAGCTGAAATTCGCCTATCCTGACCTTGTCTTTATCGGTGAGGTATATAACCCCACTGAATACCGTAATTATCTTGGAGCCGGCTTCGACTACCTCTACGACAAGGTGGGCATGTATGACACTATCCGTGAAGTCATTCGAGGTAACCTGTCCACTCACGCTATCACCAGCGCCTGGCAACAGACTGATGATATCCGCAATCACATGCTCTACTTCCTTGAAAATCATGATGAGCAGCGCATCGCCAGTTCGTTTTTCGCCGGTAGTGCCCGAAAGGGGGTACCAGGTCTTGTCGTCTCAGCCTTGCTCCAGCAGAACCCGCTGATGATCTATGCCGGACAGGAATACGGCGAGAAAGGAATGGACAAGGAGGGTTTCAGCGGACACGATGGCCGCACAACAATTTTCGATTACTGGAACATCGATACGCTCACCCGTGCCGCTACTCGCAAGCTCACGAAGGATGAGAAGGCTCTCTATGCTACATATCAGAAGGTGTTGAACATCGCTGCTACAGAGAAGACTGTCGTCGAGGGAGTTTGCTTTGATCTTATGTACGTCAACGGCGACAGCCAGCGTCAGTATGCCTTCCTTCGTAAGGCAGGAAACGATGTGCTTCTCGTTGTCGCCAATTTCGATGAGTCGGCCACTACGATGGATGTCACTATTCCTGCCCATGCTTTCGACTATTTGAAGTTGAAGGAGCGAAAGAATGTCACAGCCGTCGACCTGCTCACTGGCAAGGAGATCAAGCGGCAGATCCGCCGTGACTGCTACGTCTCTGTTGACCTCGAGCCACTCGGTGCCGTCATCTTGAAATTCAAAGCATAAAGTTATGGCAGAAGACTATATTCTGAACGATCATAATAAGGAAGAGTACCCTCCAAGTCATACGGCAGAGCATCTGCTGAATCAGACGATGATTCGTCTGTTCGGCTGTCAACGGAGCTATAATGCCCACGTAGAGCGGAAGAAGAGTAAGATGAGCTTCTATTTGAACCGTAAGCCCTCACGTCAGGACGAAAAGGAGATAGAGCGCAGGATGAATGAGTTGATCAATGAGGATCTGCCCGTTACCTTCGAATACGTCACACGTGACGAACTGCCTGAGGAAGTTTCGGCAGATCGTCTGCCAGCTGATGTCTCTGAAACCATCCGACTAGTGCGTATTGGTGACTATGACGTGTGTCCATGTATCGGAAAGCATGTGCGCAGCACCTCGCAGATTGGGCGCTTTGAACTGCTTGGCACCAATTGGGACGAGAAAGAACGATCGTTCAGAGTGCGTTTCAAGATTGTATAATAATAATTCCTGACCGTTTGGCCAGGAATTATTTTAGTTTTCATTTTCTTCTTTGTTGAACTCCATCTTCATGAAGACGGGATAATGGTCAGAGTAGCTGAGCTCGCGCTTGTAGTAGGTGAGCCCCTTAAGGGCCTCGTCGTGGAAGATGTAGTCAATGCGTACCTGCTTCTTGCCTCTGAAGGTGTACATGAATCCGCTCCCGCACTCCTTGAAACCGTCGATCTTGTCGCCGAGCATGGTATTGTAAACATAGGAGTAGGGAACGTCGTTAAAGTCACCGCAGACGATGATGGGAACTTCTGAGTCGCGCATGTCCAAAGCCAGCATATTCGCCTGTCCGGCTCGGGCCATCATACCGATGGTGTAGTTACCATAGATGGCATTGAGCAAGGAGTTTGACTGTACCTCAATACCGCTGCCGGCCATCTTGGCGGCTTTGTACAGGGTTCCGTTGATACCTGTAGTCTCGAGGTGAGCATTGTAGACACGGTATACGTTACCCTTCACTTCAATCTCGGCCCACATGGCACTGTTGTTGGTCATCTCGAAATTCAGGTTCTTGAAATCCTTGATGGGATAGCGGCTGTAGATCACCATATCGCTCTCGCCGACTGCCATATATGGGAAGTATTCCTTGTAGAAGTCGGAGTTTTTCTTGTCGCCGCTGTGGTCGGAGTACTCCTGGAAGCAGACAATGTCAACCTTCTGTTTTTTCATCTCGGAGAGGATGTCCTGTGCTATGAAGCCCGATGTCTCTCGTCCGAACTTGGCTACATTATAGGTGGCTATTTTGATGCCAGGCTTGGCGTCGGCTTTCTCGTCGAGGGAGCCAAACTGGAAGAGGGTCCCGATATATGGGATGCAGCACAAGATGGTTATGAAGGGGATGAGCGCCCAGTGCCATCTGCGCATGATCAGCCAGTAAAGCAGGAATATGACGTTGGCGGCAATAAGCAGTGGGAGTGCGTATACAAGCATTGCGCGTGCAGTGTTGCCGGCAGGATTGACGTTACCGCCGAAAAGTCCTACGAGCGTGAATATCATCAGCAGGGCTGTGATAATGAGAATGGTGAATGAAAAGTACTTCTGTACAGCAAGTTTTCCCATAATCGTAAAGGTTCTGGAATGAATAGGTGGGTTTATATTATTCGTCGAGATGTTTCTTAACCATATCGATGAGATTCTCTACCTTGAAAGGTTTGGCCATGAACTCGTTGCACCCGGCCATCTTTGCCTCGCGGATGTTCTCCTCGAAAGCGTAGGCACTGAGGGCCACGACAGGAATAGATGGATTCACTTCCTTGATGATGCGCGTTGCGTCGAGACCGTTCATCTCGGGCATGCGGATATCCATCAGAATGAGGTCTGGTTTTTCTTCCTCAAAGATGGTGACGGCCTCTATGCCGTTATGGGCGCGAAGCAGGCGGTAGCGCTTTTGCAGGACTATCTTGACGAGTTCGTAGTTGCTGTCTTCATCTTCTGCCACAAGGATGGTTTTCCTGCCGGCTTCCTCGGGACGGCCACTGACGCGGATAGTGCGCACGTTAGTCGTAGTGGTATTCTGCTGCTCCTTTCCGCCGATGGATCCCTTGAAGGGGAAGATGAAGGTGAAAATGGAGCCTTCGCCGACCTTTGAGTCGAAATAAATCTTTCCGCCGAGCTTCTCGACGATGATCTTACAGAGCGGCAGTCCGAGGCCGTAGCCGTTCATCGAAGTCTCGGCATCCCGAGAGACATAAGTTTCGAAGATGTGTTCCTGGTCTTCTGGAGCAATGCCTGAGCCTGTATCCTTAACGAAGAATTCGATGTTCTGCCCCTCGTCGAGCAGGCGGTAGCCGTATTGGATCGTTCCATTGGGGGTATGCTTCAAAGAATTGCTGATCAGGTTGGAGAAAACCTGTGTCAGGCGGTTGGCATCGGTGTTGAAAGTGACACCCATCGTAGGTTTCTTCCAGATGAGCTTGAGAGTGTCTGGGCAGCGAAATTTGAAGATGTTCTTGATGCTGTCGCAGAGTTCATTCAAGTCGGTGTCGGCCTTCTTCATGACGATTTCGCCCGACTCGACTCTCGAGAGGTCGAGAATCTCGTTGACCAGGCTCATTAAGCGATTATTATTGCTCTCGATTATTTCATAGAATTTGAGTCGGTCTTCTTGTGAGTCAGTCTCAACGATGACTCGTGAGAAACCCTCAATCGCGTTCAATGGTGTGCGTATCTCATGGCTCATGTTGGCAAGGAAGAGCGACTTCATCCTGCTGGCTTTTTCAGCTTTCTGAGCCTTTTCCTCATATTCCTTCAGCTTCTTATTGGCTATTTCCAATTGCTCCTGTGCGAGCTTCAGCCGCCGGTTGGCATCTGCGAATTTCTGAAGTAGAATCTCTTTCTCGTCACTTTCCATACTGCCATGAAAACATTTAATGGGGCAAAGTTAATAATAAATTTTGAATTACGTGCATTTTTTTCATTTTTTTCAACTTCTTTTAGCTTTTTCCCATGCACCGCTTTTCCCGTGGCTTTTCAGATAGACCATTCCGCGGAAGACGTTGACGTTCATGAAAACGAAATAATAGGCGGTATAGAGCAGTTTGTTCTTTTGCCCATAGCGTGTCTGTAGCCAGCCGGCAAAGGCCATCAGGTAAAATAGTGCCTGCAGGACCAGAATCCACGAATATAGCTTCCCGGCATTCATGAGTACCAGTGCGACATTCAGCACCAGGAGCAGGACCATAGCCACAGGTGTGATGCTCCAGCGGAGCACGCGATGACTGACATATTGGAAAGCCACCAGCGGCTGACGGAACGGGTTCAGCATCCTGCGAAGCCACCAGATGCTCTGCAGGCCTCCGGCGGCGATGCGGCGCTTGCGCTTCGACTCCTCAAAGATGTTGGCCGAGCCGTATTCGAGAGCATAGGCGTCGGGGGTATAGGCGATGCGCTTGCCGCCGTCGACAATATACATCGACATCATGAAGTCGTCGAGAAGGGCTTCGTCGGGCACCTCCTTAACGAGCTGGGGATCAATGGCATAGAGTTCCCCTGCAGCACCCATGGCCGAGTAGAGCTCACTGTCCCATTTCTTCAGCGTACTCTCGTAGCGCCAGTAGAGACCTTCACCTTCAGCAGCCATCTCGCCTTCTTTCCTCGCTGCCACACGCTTTTCACCTGAGACGCAGCCTACGGTGGGATCCATGAAAAGACGGGCAATCTCGCGGAGGGCTTCACGGTTGATCATCGTATTGGCATCGGTAAAGGCCACGTAGCGGGTCTTGAGCTCCCGGAGTCCGTGCTTGAGGGCTGCCGTCTTGCCCCTGCGCTCAGGACTGAAGACGATGTCCACCTCAGGGTAGGCAGCCAGCAGTTCGTTCGTATGGTCGTTGCTGCCGTCTGTGACCCACATGATGCGTAACTTGTCGTGGGGGTAGTCGAGCGCAAGTGTGTTCTCCATCTTCTCTGCTACTACGTCTTCCTCGTTGTAGGCGCAGATCATCAGGGTCATGGTGGGCAGATCGTCATCGGCCGGAAGAACGGCCTTACGGGTTTTCCCCGTAAAGAGCCGTTTCAGCCGGATGATGATGTATAATAATATTCCATATCCGATGTAGGTATAGAATACGATGGACAGCATGGTCCAGAACAGGATTTTCAGTGTCAGCATAGTCTTTTCTTTTTTTCTTAAGGGTTACTTTGTTTCGATTTCTTCCTTCATGTCGATGAACTGCTTGTCAGCGTCATAGAACTCATATTGTAGGAAGGCGAGCTTCTGCGAGGGGATGATTCTGACTCCCAGTCCGTATTTCATCTGCCACTGGCGCTTCAGTGAGAACACGCCTTTGTTGATGTAGGCAGCGACATAGGGATGAACATGTAGGTAGAACTTGCGGATTCCGATTTTGTTGACGAGGGTGTCAATCTTGCTCTCGAGAGTATCCGTAAACAAGATACTCGACTTGATGGTTCCTTTACCGAAACAGGTGGGGCATGTCTCTTCCACATCGACATTCATGGCAGGACGCACCCGCTGTCGGGTAATCTGCATCAGACCAAATTTTGATAGCGGCAGGATATTGTGCTTGGCACGGTCCTTCTGCATGTTCTTGCACATGCGCTCATAGAGCATCTGACGGTCTTCGGGCAGTTTCATGTCGATAAAGTCGACGATGATGATGCCGCCCATGTCCCTGAGCCTTAGCTGGCGGGCCAGCTCGTCGGCTGCTCCGAGGTTGGTCTCCAAGGCATTGGTCTCCTGGTTGCTTTCTTTCTTGATGCGTGTACCGCTGTTCACGTCTACCACGTGCATGGCTTCCGTATGCTCAATAATCAGATAGGCGCCATGTTTGTAGTTGACCGTCTTTCCGAAGCCCGACTTCAACTGTTTGGTGACATCGAAGTTGTCGAAGATAGGTACCGTGCCGTTGTACAATTTCACGATTTCCTTCTTCTCCGGTGCAATCAGCCCTAGGTAATTCTTGATTTCTTCGTAGATGCCGCTGTCGTTGATGTGGATACCGTCGTAGGTGGGATTGAACAGGTCACGAAGTAGCGCTACGGCTCTGCTTTCCTCCTCATAGCAGATCAGCGGGCGCGCTGTGGTCTTCTGTACCTTCGTGATGGCGTCTTCCCATCGCTTGAGCAGTATCTTCAGTTCTGCGTCGAGCTCTGCGGCACGCTTTCCTTCCGCCACCGTACGCACGATGACGCCGAAGTTTTTGGGTTTGATGCTCTGAATGAGCTGCTTGAGTCGGCTGCGCTCTTCGCCACGCTTGATTTTCGTGGAGACGGAAACACTGTTGTCGAACGGGATCAACACGAGATACCGGCCGGCGAAACTGAGTTCGCATGTCAGTCGGGGGCCTTTGGTGTTGATCGGTTCCTTGACAATCTGTACGAGTATTTCCTGTCCCACCTTGAGGGTGTTGGCGATGCTGCCGTCTTTCTTCAGTTCAGGCTGAATGTGGGCTTTCTGAATAGGGTAGAGTTTCTTGCGGTCGCTGACTACCTGTTTCAGGTATTTCTCGTAAGAGCTGAATTGAGTCCCCAGGTCAAGATAGTGCAGGAAGGCCACGCGTTCTGATCCGACGTCAACGAAACAAGCATTGAGTCCTGGCATCAGTTTCTTCACCTTTGCCACATAGATGTTGCCCACCGAGAACGAGGCGGTGCGCTGCTCCTGCTGGTATTCCACCAGCTGCTTGTCTTCGAGCAGGGCAATCGAAATGTCCTTCGGCTGAACATCGATAATCACTTCACTTGTCATTTGTCTTCTTGCTTTTCTGACTTAGGTCGTCGTTAAAACTCGAAAGGGTGTGTCGCTTCCCCTGAGGTTAGCCGGCACACTCCTTTCATTTCTTTCTCTGGGCCACAGAGGAGCAATTACTTGCTCTTGTGACGGTTCTTGCGCAGTCTCTTCTTACGCTTGTGAGTAGCCATCTTGTGGCCCTTCTTCTTCTTTCCGTTTGGCATAATTCTGAATTTATTTAAGTGATAATTACTTCATTTTCTCAATGAAACTCTTGGAGGCCTTGAAAGCCGGGAAATCGTGGGCGTCGATAACGAGAGTCGTATTCTTCGAGATGTTACGGGCGGTCTTCTTGGCACGATGCTTCACTACGAATGTACCAAAACCGCGCAGATATACGTTCTGCTTGTTCTCAGCCAGGCTCACGCGGATCTCTTCCATAAAAGCCTCTACTGTAGTAGCTACATCTTTCTTGGCAACGCCTGTCTCTTCAGCAATTTTGTTGATGATTTCTGCCTTTGTCATTTTTTCTTTTTTTCTATATATTAATAATGTGTAAATCCGATTTCCTTTGATTTCGGACTGCAAAGTTACTAATTTTCAGCAGATTACCGAAATATTTCCTGTTTTTTTTTCAAAAATTGACGATTTTCGCCCCACTTTGGACGTTTTTTTGTATCTTTGCACCACAAAAACAGAGAAATTGCTAATTTAAAGTTCATTTTTAACTAACAACGAATATGAAATCCATCAAGACTATGTTCACTGTCGGACTCGCATCGGTTGTCATGCAGGCAATGGCGGCGAGCGACCTGCCGTTTGGCGCACCCGACTTCAGCAAGATCAAGGAGACTGACTATCTGCCAGCCATCGAGGCGGCTATTCAGCAGCAGCGTGAGGAGATCAGGCAGATTGTAGAATGTAAGGAGACACCCACCTTCGAGAACACCATCCTGGCGTATGAGAAGAGTGGGGTAGCACTCGATTGCGTCACGAATGTGTTCTTCGGACTGACGAGTGCCCACAAGACGCCCGTCATTGCCGAGACGGAGAAGAAGGTGATGCCGCTGCTCACCGAACTCGAGAACGAGATTTCCTTCAACAAGGTGTTCTTCGAGCGTATCAAATATGTTTACGATCATGAGTATGCCAGCCTGAAGGGCGAAGACCAGCGCCTGCTCGAAGTGACCTACAAGTATTTTGTACGTTCTGGAGCGTTGCTGTCCGACGACAAGATGGCTCGCATGAAGCAGATCAACCTGCGCATCTCGGAACTGCAGCAGGAGTGGGGGACTATGCTGCCCGATGCCACGAATGCCGCTGTGGTATGGGTGCAGGACAAGAGTGAGCTGGCCGGACTGAGTGAGGCTGACATCTCCCAGTGTCAGAAGGATGCCGAGAGCCGTGGAGGCAAGGCTCCTTATGCCATTGTGATTGTGAACACCACCCAGCAGGCCATCCTCGCCAGTCTCGACAACCGAGACCTCCGCAGGCGGGTCTATGAGGCCTCCCGCCATCGTGCCGACGGCACCAACCAGTTTAATACGTTCCCCATCGTGGTGGAGCTGGCCAAGCTGAGGGCAGAGAAGGGCGAGCTGATGGGTTACAAGAACTATGCCTCGTATTCGCTCGAGAAGACGATGGCCAAAAATTCAGACAATGTCTATAACTTCCTCAAGCAGCTGATCAAGGAGTACACACCTAAGGCAGATGCTGAGACGAAGGCGATCGAGGACTATGCCCGCAAGACGATGGGCCCCGACTTCAAGCTCCAGCCTTACGACCGCTTCTATTATTCTGCCAAGATGAAGGAGGAACTGCTGAGCTTGTCGGACGACGAGGTGAAGCCCTATTTCAATATCGACAGCGTCGTGATCAACGGTGTGTTCTATGCCGCCCATCGTGTCTATGGCCTCGACTTCATCGAGCGCACAGACATCCCCACCTATCATCCAGACATGAAGGTGTACGAGGTGCGCGACAGAGACGCGAAGCCTCTGGCCCTCTTCTACACCGACTTCTATCGCCGTCCCACCAAGCGGGGCGGTGCCTGGATGAGCGCCTTTGCCAAGCAGAGCCGGCTGCGCAACCAGCTGCCGGTCATTTATAATGTGACGAACTACGCCAAGGCTCCCGACGGATATCCCACACTGATCACCTGGGACGAGGTGACTACGCTCTTCCACGAGTTCGGTCACGCCCTGCACGGCATGCTTTCCAATTGTGAATACAATACACTCAGCGGAACGGCTGTCGCACGCGACTTCGTGGAGATGCCCTCGCAGTTCAACGAGACCTTCGCCCAGATCCCCGAGATCTTCGACCATTATGCCCGTCACACCGTCACGGGAGAGCCCATGCCTGCCGACCTGAAGGAGAAGATGCTGAAGAGCATCAATTTCCAGACGGCCTATGCTTTGGGTGAGAATCTGGCTGCTACCTGTCTCGACCTTGCCTGGCACCATCTCGCTTCCTACGAGATCCCGACGGCCGACAAGGCTGCCGACTTCGAGACCGAGGCTCTCAAGCAGATAGGGCTCTGCAACGAGCAGATACCGCCCCGCTATTCCACCTCCTATTTCAATCATGTGTGGGGAGGCGGCTATGCAGCCGGCTATTACAGCTATCTCTGGACTGAAGTGCTGGCCTGCAACGTGGCCGACACCTTCCAGAAACTGGGAGCCCTCGATCCTGCGACGGGACAAGCCTTCCGCGACAAGGTGCTGAGCCGAGGCAATACCAAGGACCAGATGGAGATGTTCGCCGATTTCACCGGCATGAAGACTCCCGACTCCTCAGGATTCCTGAAGTACAGAGGACTCTGACAGAGGCGGTTTATCGTTAATTATTCCTAAATGATAGGCTCCGGCAAGACATTATTCGAATAATTCGAGTATCTTTGTAGGTCAAAAAAAGGAAATAACAAGTTGTTTAACTTTTAATTGTTTTATTATCAATGATTTATTCAAAAGAAGTTGAAAACATGTGTAGCGTTTGCAAAGGCGCTTATCATGGACCTGCACCTATCCCCGAGGAGGGTAAGTGGGTTGCAGTCAAGGAGATCAAGGAGATCTCTGGTTACACCCACGGTATCGGCTGGTGTGCTCCTCAGCAGGGCGCTTGCAAGCTGAGCCTGAACGTGAAGGACGGTATCATCCAGGAGGCTCTCGTAGAGACCATCGGTTGCACAGGTATGACTCACTCAGCCGCTATGGCTTCTGAGATCCTGCCGGGCAAGACCATCCTTGAGGCCCTGAACACCGACCTCGTATGCGACGCCATCAACACCGCTATGCGCGAGCTCTTCCTGCAGATTGTCTACGGACGTACCCAGAGTGCTTTCTCTGAGGGCGGTCTGCCCATCGGCGCTGGTCTGGAGGATCTCGGTAAGGGTCTTCGTTCGCAGACTGGTACGCTCTACGGCACCGTTGCCAAGGGAACCCGTTACCTCGAGCTCACCGAGGGTTACATCACCAAGCAGTATCTCGATGCCAATAACGAGGTTTGCGGCTACGAGTATGTTCACCTCGGCAAGATGATGGAAGCCATCAAGAACGGTATGGACGCCAATGAGGCTCTGAAGAAGTTCACCGGTTCCTATGGTCGCCGTACCGAGGATCAGGGTGCAGTGAAAGCTATTGACCCACGTAAAGAATAAAGGAGGATACGACTATGATTAGAAAAGTACAGTTTGAGAGTCAGGAGCGCCGTATCGACCAGGTTCTTGCTGCTCTGAAGGAGAATGGCATCAACAGTATTGAAGAGGCCAATGAGATTTGTGAAAAGGCAGGCGTTGATCCCTACCAGATGTGTGAGGAGACTCAGCTGATCTGCTTCGAGAACGCCAAGTGGGCATACGTCTGTGGTGCTGCTATCGCCATCAAGAAGGGTGTGAAGACAGCTGCCGAGGCTGCTGAGGCCATCGGTATCGGTCTGCAGAGTTTCTGTATCCCCGGATCAGTAGCCGACGATCGTAAGGTAGGTATCGGACACGGTAACCTCGCCGCCCGTCTGCTCCGCGAGGAGACCGAGTGCTTCGCCTTCCTGGCAGGTCACGAGAGCTTCGCTGCTGCCGAGGGTGCCATCAAGATTGCCGAGATGGCCAACAAGGTGCGCCAGAAGCCCCTCCGCGTCATCCTGAACGGTCTTGGCAAGGACGCTGCCCAGATCATCAGCCGTATCAACGGTTTCACCTACGTACAGACCAAGTTCGACTACTTCACAGGCGAGCTCGCAGTCGTGAAGGAAGTTCCTTACGGCAACAACCCCAGCCGTCTGAAGGTGAAGTGCTATGGTGCCGACGATGTCCGTGAGGGTGTGGCTATCCTGTGGAAGGAGAACGTAGACGTATCCATCACGGGTAACTCTACCAACCCGACCCGTTTCCAGCACCCCGTAGCCGGTACCTATAAGAAGGAGCGCGTGCTCGCTGGCAAGCCCTACTTCTCAGTAGCTTCCGGTGGTGGTACTGGCCGTACCCTGCATCCCGATAACATGGCTGCCGGTCCCGCTTCTTACGGTATGACCGACACCCTGGGCCGCATGCACTCCGACGCTCAGTTCGCAGGCAGCTCTTCAGTTCCTGCACACGTTGAGATGATGGGCTTCCTGGGTATGGGTAACAACCCGATGGTAGGTGCTACCGTTTCCGTAGCCGTTGCCATCGATCTCGCCCTGAACAAGAAGTAATCAGTGACACTTCTCTTTTTATAAGCTCCGCCAATCGGCGGGGCTTTTCAAATATGAGACAGACTCTTCACCTTATTATATTGATAGGCGCACTGATGCTGCCGACGATGCAGATCTCAGCTGACAATCAGGCCAACTGTCCGATGGTAAAGATTGTGCCTGAGCGGCTTCCTGACCTGCATATTCCCCGCAATGCACATAATATCTTTTGTGTGAACGGCGAGGTGACGGTGGTGGGAGGTCATACCAATAGTTTTATTCCTACTGCAACAGCCGAATACTTCAAGGATGGCGAGTGGCATCTGATGGATACTGAATATCCTCACGACAACGGTATGTGCGTGGTGCTAAAGTCGGGTAGGGTACTCTTGGCAGGAGGACACGCCGAGCCGATGGGAGTAGGATGTACATATCCCGTTGAGGAATACGACCCTGCAACACATACCTTCCGAGGCTTCAGTTGCCTGAGTACCAAGCGAACGCTGGCTGTTGGGGCAGAACTGGACAGCGGAAAGGTTGTGGTAACAGGTAACTGGTATGCTGACGATGGCATCGAGATGTTCGATGGCGACAGGGATTTCTCCCGTGTAAAGACAGTCTCCGTAGGGCGGGCTACACCCAACCTCCTCACCACTTCAGGCGGCGATGTCCTTATCTTGGGGAATGGTGGCATACATGGCGAGATGCTGCTCTCTGATGTCGTAGATCGTCTGAAGGGTGAACCGTTGCATATACCTTTATTGCAACAGTGGCACCCGCTATTCTACGAAGCACCTTTCTGCAGCAATACAGGATTCATTGGCGATGAGGCCACTGACGACTATTCCTGGTTACTACCAGTACAAGACTGGTCTGTTGGTGACAGCACCAGTTGGTTGTCAGACAGGCCAATGGCTTTCCTTCTGGTACGAGATACCGTCTTCTCGCTGCTGCCAACCACCTGCCCTGTTCCCGTGAAGATTCCTTTTGGCTCGATTTTCTATTATAGTCCCGTCATTGCCGACCGTCAGGCCCATCGTGGCTACGTGCATGGCATCGACAAGGACAACCGCCATTATGTACTCTGTGTGGAGTATGACAAGACGCCGGCCCCGCTGACGCTCTACTATACCGATCCGCTGCCAGAGGCAGGCTTTCCTGAGATTGTCCTTACCGACGACGGAAACCTGATGATCGTCGGCGGCATTACCTATAACAAGGGTCTCAAAGGCTCGTTGCAGAACGACAATTTCTCGCCCTTGTCCACAGTCTATCTCTTGCCCGTCGGCAATCGTAATGCCGCTTCAGTATCTGACGGATTTGCCGGGATATGGCTTTGGACAATTCTCGCTCTGGCAGTCATGGCGGCAGCCATAGCTGCATATCTGATTCTCAGATGCCGTCATCGTCGGAATGCTGAAACCGACAATCCTTCATTCGCCGATGTACCGACTCCTGATTCCAATACTATTCTGATGCAGCGCATCTGCGAGCTGATAGAGGATCAAAAACTCTATCTGGAAAGCGAGCTCAAACTCACCGATGTTGCCAGCATGCTTGGCACCAACCGCAATGTCATCTCCAACTGCATCAACAGCCAGCGGGGCATCTCCTTCTCACAGTTTATCAGTGAATACCGAGTCGCTCATGCCAAGGAACTGATGTCTACTCAGCCCGGCAAGAAGATCTCCGAAGTCTGGATGGCATCCGGCTTCTCCACAGAGACCTCCTTCTTCCGCACCTTCAAGGCCGTCACAGGCATGACACCCAGTGAGTGGAAACAGAAAATCGACTAACAAATCATCATTTGTCAGTCGATTGTGACAATCCGTAAGCCCTTTTTCTCTTTCATATCGTATCTTTGCAGCCAAACTATTTAATCAAATGCAAAAACGATATGAAAAAGAAACTTTATGAGAAGCCCTCGATGAAGGTCTATGAATTGAAACAACAGCCGCAGTTGCTCGCGGGTAGTTTTACCGGTAATCGTAACAATCCCTATGGAGAACCTGTATCATGGTAAAAAATGAGGAATGCATTATGAAAAAGACTTTTAGCAACATCCGCTTCTTGGCCGCCCTGCTGATGGCAGGAGCCGCCTTCGCCGCATGCTCAAGTGACGACGACAATATTATCGAACAGCAGCCCGCCAACAATAGCGAGCAAGTTTACACCCTCACCATCAACGCTACGAAGGACGGTGCCGCCACCCGCGCGCTCAGCCTCTCAGGGACGAGCCTCGTAGCCTCATGGGCCACAACCGACGTCATCACTGTCACCAGCGGTACGACTCCCGTCGGAACGCTGAGCCCCAAGAATATTTCTGGCGGTAGTGCTACTTTCACGGGGACAGTTTCTGGAGTCGCAGTAGGCGATGTACTGACGCTTGACTATCACCCGATAACCAGCTTGTCTGCCTATGGAGGTCAGGACGGCACGCTCAAAGATAACACTAATAGTGCAGAAAATTATGACATGGCCACAGCTACCGTAACGGTCAAGACTATCGAAAGTGGAAATATCACTATCGAAGAGACTGGTGCCAGCTTCACGACTCAGACGGCCGTATTGAAGCTCGCGCTCAACGATGGGACTAATGCAATTGATGCCACTTCTTTGAATTTGAAGGCAACAATTACTCTTCCTTCACCTATATCTGCAGCAATAACAGAAGATATATTCACTTTCATACCCACAGCAGCCACCTATACTGCCAATGGCAGCGGAATTCTCTATTTCGCATTACCAAATGCAACAAAAGTAGCTGCAGACTTGGCGGCAAAGATTAATACTACTTATGCTACGTCATTCACTTCTACAGAAGTCGAAACGCTGCTTGCAACGGCAAAGCTAACCTTCACCGCCTCTGTTGGTGCGACCACCTATACCACAACCAAGACGGGCTACTCTTTTGCAGCCGCCAAATACTATGCTACCACGCTGACGATGGAGAATATGAACACTATCCCCTTGACGCTGGAGGCCAAGGCAGCAGGAACTATCACCTTCGAAAACCATGCCTCTGGCACAGTTACCTATAAGTTGAATGGGGGAGAAGGTGTTGATATCGCCACTGGAGAATCTAAAGCTATTACAGTTGCTGCAGGCGGAAAGGTAGCATTTTATGGTGATAATGGGTCTTACGCTCCTGTATCAGATTATAGCAATATTTCTTGCACAGCCTCCTGCATTGTCTACGGCAACATCATGAGCCTGATCAATTCTACAGCCTTTGCTAACGCTACGACGTTGACTGGAGAGGCTGCTTTCTACAGATTGTTCGAAGGCAACACAAATATCGATGTCGACCCATCTAATCCACTTGTGCTACCCGCTACGACTTTGACAGAGGACTGCTACTATGGCATGTTTGCTAATTGCACGGGCCTGACAATTGCACCCGCCCTGCCAGCCACGACGTTGGCAGAGTGCTGCTATTGTGAGATGTTTGCTAACTGTAAGGGCCTGACAATTGCACCCGCTCTCCCCGCCACGACACTGGCAGATTATTGTTACACGGATATGTTCTATGGTTGCTCAAGCCTGAATACAGCACCAGCCACGTTGCCCGCTACAACGCTTAAAACGGAGTGCTACAAACAGATGTTCCGTGGTTGCTCACGTCTGAATGTAGCACCCACCTTGTCTGCCACAACGCTTGCAACGGAGTGTTGTTATGAGATGTTCTTTGGTTGTTCAAGCCTGAATACAGTACCCGACAAGTTGCCCGCTATGTCGTTGTCAGAAAACTGCTACGAAGGTATGTTCTATAATTGTACGAGCCTGACGGAAGCACCTTCTCTTCCTGCTACGACGCTGGCAGATGAGTGCTACTCCCGAATGTTCATTGGTTGTACAAGTTTGACTGTAGCACCCTACTTGCCTGCTGAGATACTGGCAGAAGGTTGCTACAAGAATATGTTCAATGGCTGCACAAATCTTAGTAGTATCTCCTGCGCGGCCACAAACATGTCCGCTACTTCGTGTACCTTTTTTTGGGTCAAAGATGTAGCAGCTTCTGGAACGTTCAAGAAAGCGGCATCAGCTGATTGGTCGGGAAAGGCTTCTAATTCTGGCATACCTTCAGGCTGGACGGTTGAGAATCTGCCGTAACCAAACTGCAGTTTGCACACGGACGGTTCTTTTTGGTCTTGGGCCCCGTTGGACTTTTCAGTTGTTCCGACGTCAGTTACGGCTCGTTCCGATATCTGATACGACTCGTCCGAGCGTCATCTATGGGGGGATAGATGACGCTTGGACGAGTTGTAGATGATACTTGAACGCTTCAAAGAAGATATCAGAACGAGTGAAACCACAGGCGCGCTCTGTTATTTAGCCATTATTACTAATGACTATCTTGACTAACAAAAGCTGGCTGGTGGCTATAGCTCGAAGTCGAGACAGCTGCGCTGGACTGTGTAGGGGCGTACCTTGTCGGGCCACACATTCTACAAAGACGGCTGCTGGAACACCGTTTGCCTGCCGTTCGATGTAGCCATCAGCGGCAGGCAGCTCTTCAGTTACTTCTCTTTTTATAAGCTCCGCCAATCGGCGGGGCTTTTTTAGTTCGTCGCTTCGCTCTCAAGGAATTGGGCAGGGGTCAGGCCGGTTTGTTTGCGGAAAACGGTCTGGAAGTACGACCGTGAGCTGAACCCGCATTTCTCGGCAATGGTGTCGTTGCTCCATTCAGGGTGCAGCCGCATCTGGTGTTTGGCCTCCTCTACCCGCAGGTGGGTGAGCCAGGGGTTGAATAGTTCCCACTCGGTAGTCTTCAGCCAGGCCGTCAGTTGATAGCGGGGAATCTTCATTTCATTGACGACGTTCTGTATGGTGATGCCGCTCTTCAGGTGTCCGCCCATGTCCGTCCAGCGGTTCACGGCTTGCTCAACGTGTAGTCGGTCGGCCTCGTCCATCAAGTTCGCTGGGGTCTCTTCGTTCAGGCCGACCTCCTCGGCATTCTCCTCGGCATCGCTGATGGCCTGCTGTTTGGCATGATCTACCCCGTAGCTGTAGAAGCTGATGACACAATAGAAGATGGTGATAAAAATGGTAGCAGAGTAGAGAATCAGCCACTTGTCCGACCAGAAGATAGCTATCGGAGCCAGCAGGCCGGAAAAGATCAGCATGATGGTGCTGTTGAACATCCAGCATATCAGCTCCTTTTTTTCGTGGTCGTAATAGCCTTCTAATGCACGCTTCAGTCGGCGCAGTTCCCAGATGTTCAGTACGCCATAGTAGATCTGCATGATCAGATATAGGACAGCCGATGCCATTTCCGCCAGTCGCAGTTCTGGTGTGTCGGAGAGTAGGGGCTGTCCATCAGTGAGTGATGCCCATGCGAGCATCGCCAATACCAGCAGACAGGATGCGATGCCGGTAGCCCATTCCTGCCGCTTGATTCGTCCCAGCCTTAACAGGTTGAGAATGGCAAGACTGATACAGGTGGCACTGGGGACAAAGAACAGCAGGTTTACCATGACCGCCTGGGTAACGCCCATCTGGCGGAAGTGGAGTGTATATTGCAACAGGAACTGTATGGGCAGTAATATCGTACCGGCAGTCATCAGCCAGCGTGAGCGGCTGTAAGCTTTGCTGTCGGTCTGCCACTGTGGTAACATGAAGGCCAACATGGTGGTTAAGGAGCCAGTAAGAACTATGCCGGCAAACTGCATATGCTCTATAGGTATCATCATTCGTCTATGGTTTTATTTTGCGGCTGCAAAAGTAATAAAAATCGATGATATATGCAAGAAAAAGGGTGTTAAATATTTAAATTTCTAACACCTGATTCTTGATTTTCTAACACCATTCCGTATTTTTGAACACATTAATAAGTGTATTTTGTATACTTTTGCATCCCGATTAATCAAATTACAGTAATATGAGGCATTTTATACTTAAGAAATTCAATGTTATGCGACCATTGATGATGCTGCTTTTGTTGGCCTTCGTTGGAGGCACGAAAGCGCAGGAAACCTTAACCGTGTATGATGGGACTGACCAATATTTAGTTGTTCCCATGAATATTAATACTTTTTGTGAATACACAAGGAGTCAGTATGTGATTCCCGCCAAGGACCTGACAGGCATGACTGGCGGAACCATCTCCTCCATAACGTATTACACCGAAAGCAACAAAGTTCCATATACAACTGACACCGATGTCAAAGTATATCTGAAAGAGGTAGACTATATCAAGATGAGTGCATTTGAAACGGTGTCGGACGGCAACTTGGTCTATCAAGGTAAAGTCAGTGTCGCAAAATCAGGCAATGGCGGAACTGCGCTCATCACGCTCAATACACCTTATAAATATAAAGGCGGCAATCTGCTGATAAGCACCGAGAATACGGACAAACAAAAAGGCTACAAATCTATCTGTTTCTATGGTAAAAAGGGCCTCACCTCAGGTGTCTCTGTTAGTGGAACTGATAGCAATAGTCCGGATAATATTTCAGCCAAAAAGAAGGATTTCATCCCCAAGACCACTTTCACCTACACCTTTGCACCCACGATTACGAAGGTGGAAACATCGCCCAGCTCAGCCACCCTTAGCTGGACGGGCAAGAACGACAGCTATCAGCTGCGCTATGGCAAGGTGGAGTTCTTCGACGATTTCGAGAACGGTCTGGACAAATGGAAGGTGGTACGCAAAGGCGAGGGCGTAACATACAGCGACTGGTATTGGAAAACAGGCAGTTTCAATGATAATGTGGCACCACATAGCGGCACCCATACGGCTGTTTCCAGAAGTTGGGCTGACGAAGCTTATCATGTCGACAACTGGCTCATCTCGCCAAAGGTGACACTGGGCGGTGTTCTTAGTTTTTGGGTACGCGATGATGGCAAGTATCATGAGCATTACGACGTATATGTCTCCACGACAACCGACGACATCAGCTCGTTTAAGCAGTTGGCTTCGCCAGGCAATGCTTCTGCCGTGTGGACGGAAGTATCCATCGACCTGAGCAAATATGAAGGTCAGACCGGCTACTTTGCCATTCGTAACCAGGATTACGACCAGAACTATCTGCAGATCGACGACATCGGCATCTATCCGGAAAATAATTCGTGGACGGTGATGAATAATGCTACCAGTCCATCCTTAATGGACAACCTGGACGCAGGTTCGGTTTATGGCATACAGGTAAAGGGAGTCTATAGCAACGGAACCGCGACCCCCTGGGCCAGTGTAGGTTGCCTGACAGAAGCCAACCCTATACCCTACGACGTGGCTGTCACATCGGTTGATGCACACTCCGCAGCACTCTCGTGGAAAGGCTACGGCGACAGCTATGAGGTGAGGTACAGAACGGGGGCTATTCACATCATCCGTTATCAGGGCTTTGAAAACGGATACGACGGATGGACGCTTCAGAATTGTCATGATAAAACACATGGTTATGCTTCAGCCGCGCACTCTGGTAACTATGGTTTCGCATTCCATTATACCACTACGCCACCACAGTATCTCATCTCACCAAGAATACCGGATACGACCGACGGCACGAAACTGCAGTTCTATTATATGTGCCATAATAGTACTTATCCTGAGTCGTTTACTGTAGGCTATAGCACGACAACCAACGATATTGCCGCATTTAAGTTTGGTGATGAGATTACGACCAACTCCGGTTGGGCGGTATTCAACGAGGACGTTCCTGCCGACATCAAATATATCTGCATCAAATGCACCTCGGATGATAGGGATCATCTGTTCATCGACGATATCGTGGTCTATAAGCCCGCTGCTGCGGGTGATTGGCAAACCATCACAGGAATCACCGGGACGTCTGCCACTATTGCTGGCCTTCAGGCAGATACAGAATACGAATTCCAGATCAGAAGCATCAAGACCAGCAAGGACGGTGAGGGAGTTTCGGAATGGAATGAACTGAAGAACCTTAAGACATCCCAGGAAAACCTGACATTGCGCGATAACGATGCTGCCGCCACTGTGAAGAATCTTGACATCATCAGCAGCTACGATAAACAAGAGGTGAATGTCACCTTGTCGGGCCACACATTCTACAAAGACGGCTGCTGGAACACCGTTTGCCTGCCGTTCGATGTAGCCATCAGCGGCAGTCCCCTCGATGGTGCGACGGCTAAAGAGCTGACAAAGGCAGAGATCGAGGGAACAACACTGAAGTTGACGTTCAGTAACCCTGTACTGACCCTTCAGGCCGGTAAGCCATACATCATTAAGTGGAATAACGACACGGAGCATCCAACCATCGCGAACCCCACCTTCACTGGTGTCACCATCGACAAGACCATTCGCAGCTATGACAACGGCGTGAGCGGCAACGGGCGTGTGAGCTTCGCCGGACAGTATGCACCGTTTGAGATCGTGGCCAATGCTACTGTGCTGGGCGAGAACCAGGGACATCTGAACGAGATCATCCTGCTGACCTCGGGCGACAAGATCGGTTATTCCACCGACGTACGAACCATTGCCAACGGCAAGGCCCTGCATGGCTTCGGTGCCCATTTCTTTGTGCCTGCTACAGGCAGTAACGCCGGTACGCGTAGCATTCACGTAGACTATGGCGACGGCACCACGGGAATCAGTGCTACGCTGACGGATCATGATCCGATGAGTCAGAATGGCGAGGCCAGGGTAGGGTGGTACACCCTGAGCGGTCAGCGCATCGATCAGCCCACAAGGAAAGGCGCATATATTCATAACGGTAAGACAGTAATCATCAAATAAACAACAGACATCATGGAAAAGAAGAAATACATCGCTCCTGCCATGCAGGTACACGTCATTCAGACTCCCCGTTTGCTTAGTGGCAGCGGTGCCAGTGTCAGGTCTGTATCAGATACGTTCTATTGGGAAGACACCATCGACGGCGAAGACCGTTAAGGTTATCCTAGAAATAAAGCAAAAGAGCGGTAGGTCTCCATCAGTCGGAGTCTGCCGCTCTTTACTTTTACCTTTAAAAAGGTCCGTACCCCATACAACTCGTGGTCGTGATGGCCGTCAGGAAGGCCGTGAGCGCAGCTACTATCATCTTCACCGCCAGCTCAATAATCCTCTGCTTCTTCATAATTTGAAGATTGAAGTTTGAAAATTGAAATTTGCCCCAGCGCATTAAGGATTATCGTCCGATCCTGGATTGTCGTTCGAACCCGGATTGTCGTTCGAACCCGGATTGTCGGTGCTGCCTGGGTTATCGTTGCTACCCGGATTCTCCGTACCCTGATTCTCGGTGTTCTCAGGATCCTCCACGGTGCCTGCGTCAGCCGAGGTCACACGCTTCACCTCCTTGCCCGTGCGGTCGTAGCACGTGATCTGGATAGCGGTGTCGGCCAGCTCGTCCTTCAGCTCCTGCGCCGGGGTGAAGATGATACGGCGACTCTTGATGAGCGAGGTCTTCACGTCGTTCACGTCCTCCACACTCTTGGCGCGCAGGCCGAAGCGCATGGTTCCCAGACCGGGCAGAGCCACGCTGTGACCCTCGGTCGCCCAAGCCTTGATCACCTCACCGGCCGCATCCCAGCAGGCCTTCATCACACCCTTGCTCACGCCGCTGCGGAGGGCAGCCTCACGGATCACCTTGTCCTGTGCCAGAGCGATGTACAACTCAGGGGACATCACGTAACGCCATACGCCTGCGTCTTCCTTGCTAAACTTTACCAGTCTTTCAACTGCTTTTACTTTCAATGCCATAATTAAATAGGACTCGAATGTTATTACTTTTGTTAAAATATTTTAATATGCCGGTACTGGATTATTTAGGCTTTTTGTGGCTCGATATT
>JAEEGG010004877.1_pt1 | contig 32347 bp, 21 predicted proteins | sample 9134161 | NCBI WGS metagenome assembly JAEEGG01 (sample SAMN16246543, study PRJNA631951) | gut metagenome | biome: gut microbiome; feature: rumen; material: CR-attached | host: Bos | place: Iran: Karaj | collected 2018-10 | reverse complement strand
TTCTAATGACGATCACTATATTATCAGTCACAGCGGAACTGAGACGCGAGATCTCGCGTCTCTACATAACACTTTGTTATGGAATGAATTATCTGTTTTTATCCGTGTTCATCCGTGGTTCCTCTAGTATACTATCTGTTCCAGATGGAGTCGAGGGATCTTGCCTTCAGCTTGGCCTGGCAGGGCTTGTTGCGCGCCTGGAGGGTGATGGTGTTGAAGATGCTCTCCGGGAAGACGACGGTCGTTTGGGGAGCGACTCCGTTCTCCACGAAAAGCTCCACGGAGCTGCGGTCCACCCACAGGGAGAGCTGGATCTCCTCTTTTTCGGTGTAGAGCGGGCTTTCATTCACCTTGGCATAGTCGCCCGGCATATCCACTTTGCCGGAACGGGAGCGGTCCATACGGATCTTGCCGGCGGCTCTGTCAATGGTGAAGACGCAGTTCTCGCCCTTGGCGTTGCTGAGGATCAGGTCGCAGAGGCCGTCGGCAGGTATTTTCAGAATGATCTCCGCCATCCAGGGATCGCTCTGGAACTGATGCTGGCTGAGCAAAGCGATTTTTTGAGTATCGGTGACTTTGCCGCTGAATTTGCCGATCTCCCTGCCGGCATATTTGAAAAATTCTTTGGCCGGTGAGGAGGCCAGCACGGCGTAACCGTCCTTGTGGGGGATGAGTTTCAGGTCGCGCGGCAGAGTGTCGGCACTGCGCCAGACTTCGGTCGGCACATTGCCCGCGTAAGCCGGGTTGCACATCCAGGCCAGGAAGAGGCGTCTGTTTTTCTGGGGCAGGTTGCTCCAGGTAACCCCGGCATAGACATCGCGGCCGTAGTCTATCCACATCGGATAGGGAGCCGGATCCGCCGTGAAGGTCTTGCCGTCGAAGCTGCCCACGAAATACTGCACGGCGCAGCCCATGCCGGGATTGCCGCCGTTGCTGACGAGCATCACCCATTTTTCCTTTTTGCCCAGGGGCAGGGAGAACAGGTCGGGGCATTCCCACACGCCGGTGTGCGAGCCGATCCCTTTGCCGAATTCGCTCATCAGTTGCCATTCCCTGAGGTTGGGGGAGCTGTAGATCTGGACGACATCGCCCGCGGCCAGCACCAGGATCCACTTGCCGGACGGTGTGTGCCAGAAAACTTTGGGATCGCGGAAATCGGGCTTGCCGGGATTCTGGATCACGGGATTGCCTTCGTATTTGGTAAAGGTGAGTCCGTGGTCGGTGCTGTAGGCGATGCTTTGGACTTCCTTCTCGCCGTGCTGGGTGAAGATGGCGATCAACGCGCCTTTGCCGAATCCGGCGGTGTTGTTGTGGTCAATGACCGCGCTGCCGGAGAAGATCGTGCCGAGCGGATCGGGAGAAAGCGCGATGGGACGGTCGTACCAGTGGATCAGATCAGGGCTGACGGCGTGTCCCCAGTGCATGGGGCCCCAGTGGCTGTCATTGGGATTGTGCTGGTAGTAGAGGTGATACTCGCCGTTGTCCCAGACCATGCCGTTGGGATCGTTCATCCAGAACTTTTTGGGAGAAAAATGGATCTGAGGCCGGTACTGTTCCTGGCGGCTCAATTGATGTTCCGCTTCGGCAGAGGAGACAGACGCAAAGAAGCCCGCGGCGCAAACGGCCAGTGCAAGTAATTGAACTGAAAATGCTTTTAATTTCATACTGTTTTTACTGAGATTTTTTAGCGGATGCGGTGAGCATCACTGAATAACGCGCTCCAGTGTAGCCGCAAGCACCGTGGCCGTCACGAATAAATTGAAAAAACATCCCTTCCGGCGGCCGGGATAAAGAATTTTTAGCTGAAAAACTTACAGTCGAGTTGAATTTTATTGATTCAGCCGCTCCCATCCGTTACCATACAGGCGCGTATGTTGGTTTGGTTACTCGCTATCGTGTCCCTCCTCCTGTTCGGGGGTATGGGTGTTGCCGCAGGATTGGCTCCTGCGATCTGTGGTTTTATCATGTTCGTTGTCGCGTTCTTCCTGGGCGGCCCGCTGACCAAGTTGGTGGCGATGGCTCTGCCTAAGGAGTTTACAGGACACGCGCTGGCATCCTGGTTCCCGGAATCTATGTACTACATGGAGCTGGTGATCGTGCTGCTGGTGTTTTACCTGGTCTTCTGGGGCGTGGGCTTTTGGGTCCGTTCCAAGATCGAGTACTGGCTGAAATATGTGGGTACAGAGCTTCAGCGCATGACGTGGTCATACCTGAACCACGGCGTGGGTCTGTTCTTTGGTGTGCTGACGGCGGTCCTTTTTGTGATGATCGTGGCCACGGGAGCTTACGCGCCGGCTTATCTGAGTACACAAACCACTCCCAATGAGGATGGTCAGCCCTGGGGGATCACCTATCTGAATAATTTTGGCAAGGGGATGCAGTCCACCGGTCTGGACAAGATCGCCGCGCGCTGGGACCGCACTCCCAAGAAGTACTTTGAAGTGTGCGACTTGATCGGACTGATCGCGAATAATCCTTCGGTCATGTACCGAGTGAAGAATTATCCGCTGATCTATGCGATGCAGGATCGCTCGGAAGTCTCTGAACTGCTGAAGGATCAGGGATTCAATGACAGCCTGAAGAACAAGGCCGGCGGCTGGGCGCTGTTCAATAACGGTTCCGTGCTGAGCTTTATGGGATCCGGTGCTTATAACGACCTGAAAGATCAGCTGGATATGGTGGATTTCACGGAGTACCTCAAGACCGGCAAATCCGCGAAGTATGATAATTTTAAACTGCTGGGTGAGTGGGAACTGGATGTGGATCAGGTCACTTTGATGGCCAAGAAGAATGAGCCCGATATCAGCTACCGGGAGATGAAGTTCATGGCCACACTGCTGCGTACTTATTTCAATGACACTACCTTGCGTGCCACAGTGGATAAGCGGATCGTTCTGCGTGACATCGTGAGCAACGTGCCCGATCTGGTCGCCACGCTGTCCAATCCTTCCAACCCGAAGATCATCCCTCCGGCTCCGGTGTTCACACCTCAGCAGCAGGATGGTCAGCAGCAGCCCCAGGCGGTCGCTCCGGTGGCTCAGGGCAGAGGCGCGAACCGCGGCGGTATCCTTTCCACCTCTCGTTATCGCGAGGCACTGGATCACAATGCCCGGACTCAGGCCATGATGAACGATACCCCGATGGAATACAATGATGACGGATCGGTGAAGACCCCTGAACCGCCGAAAATCACAAAGGTTTCTGTCAATGGCACATGGACCGGCGATGGCGAGCTTTACAAGGTGAATATTGCCGGTGTTGAGCTGGATGCCATCATTGAGGGCGATATTTTGACGCTCTCCACGGGCAAAGTTCGTCTCTATTTTATCAGAAAATACTGATTTTAAGTAGATTAAAATGATTTTCAAAAAGCCGTGAGTCGAAATGACACACGGTTTTTTTATCAAATTTACCCTGAATGCGCAGAAAGATTTCATTTTATGCTTGTGGTTTTCGCGAAAAAATATAAAAGTAGCCGCATCCGGTTGCGGCACAGCGGCCAGAGTGAGTAAAACGGCTGCGGCGCAAATGAGGATAAAGAAGTAAGAATAGAAGAAATGCTAAATAGAAAACCCCGGAGGGTTGCGTGAGTAATTTCCCGCAACGCCGCAGTAATAACCAGCAACAAAACAACCAGATCCGCGTGAACGCAAAGATCCGCGCCCGTGAGGTGCGTGTCATCAGCGGTGAGGGCAAGATGCTGGGGGTTATGAGTGTCCAGAACGCTCTGGTTCTGGCGAAAGAACACGGTGTCGATTTGGTGGAGATCTCTCCCAACGCGGTGCCGCCCGTCTGTAAATTGGTGAACATTGGCAAGTATCTTTATGATGCCGCCAAACGGGAAAAAGAAGCCAAGAAAAAACAGCATACTAACAAGGTAAAGGAAATCCAGATCCGTCCCGCGATCTCCGACCGTGATATGCAGGTCAAACTGGACCGAGCGATCGTGTTTTTCTGCAACGATATGAAGGTCAAGCTGGTGCTGCGGTTCAAAGGCCGTGAGATGCAGCACAAGGAGTTTGGATTTGAAACGGTGAACAAGTTCATCGAGAAAGTGACTCCGTTCGCTTCGGCTGATTCCGAGCCCAAGATCGTGGGCAAAGGCATCACCGTTATGCTGAATCCCTTACCCAGAAGCAGACGCGCCAAGAATCCGAAGGGTGAAGTCAACCTGCAGCAGCTGGAGGAAGCCGAGCTGGAAGATCAGCGCAAACTGGACGCGGAGGAAGGTGAGGAATCTTCCCAGAACGAGCCGCAGGAAAAGAACGATTCCCGCAAAGGCGGCAAGAAATCCTCTTTCGGCGCGCCGGTACTGGACGAGATCAATTTGGAGATATCACCCAAGGCGCATCGCCACGATATTTAAGACAACAGTTTTGTTTTTTGCAAAAATCCCGGTGGGATCTATTTATGAAATCCCCCCGGGATTTTTTAGGATGGAGACACGCGGTCTGTGTCCATCCGTGGTTCAGAATCAGCTCAGCAGACGACCGTCCACGATGTGGAAAGTGTGGTCGGCCTGGTCGGCGATGCCGGCATCGTGAGTGGCCATGACCAGGGAGCACCGGCGTTCGGAGCGGAGCTGAAGGAGGAGGTCTAAAATCTCCCGACCGGTCTTGGAATCGAGGTTGCCGGTGGGTTCATCGGCGATCAGCAGCGAGGGATGATTGATCAAGGCGCGCGCAATGGCGACCCGCTGCTGTTCACCGCCGGAAAGCTCCGAGGGACGATGCTCGATACGGTCTTCCAGTCCGACCCGGCAGAGCAGTTGTTCGGCTTCGCTGACGGTTTCACGGTAAGGACGGCGCGCGATCCTGGCCGGCATGGAAACATTTTCCAGAGCGTCAAATTCGGGCAGAAGGTGATAGGACTGGAAAATGAAACCGATCTGACGATTGCGGATCTGAGTCAGCTCCTTGTCGGAAAGGCGGTCTGTGCGTTTGCCGTCCAGAAGGACATAGCCTTCATCGGGCGTATCCAGCCCGGCCAGCAGATTCAGCAGGGTGGATTTACCGGCACCGGATGCGCCGCACAGGGCAATGAATTCGCCCGGCCGCACGTTCATGGAGATGCCTCGCAGGATCTCCAGTTTTCGTTTGCCGACATAAAAGGATTTGTGGAGACCGTGAGCCTGGAGGATGAATTCCTCCGCGCGGGGTGTCGGATTGGAAAGTTCTTCGTTATTCATGGCGCAAAGAGGTGACCGGATGCTGACGACTGGCATGAGCCGCCGGAAGAATGCCGGAAAGCAGACAGATAAGCAGCGAGCCGCAGCAGATCATGATGACATCGGAGGGGATGATCATGGCCGGCAGTTCCGAGAAGAAATAAAGTTCCGCCGGGAAGAGTTCAAACCCGGTCATGCGGTTCATGAATTGCAGGAATTCATTGCGGAAAGCAATGGCGGTCATTCCCAGACCGAAACCGCACAGCACGCCGATGATGCCTACCATCAGGCTTTGATTGAGAAAGATGAAAAGGATCTGCATCCGTGTGGCTCCGATCGCTTTCAGAATGCCGATCTCGCGTGTTTTCTGGAAAACGAAAGTGATCAGCGCGTTGGCGATGCCGAAACCGGCCACGATCATGATCAGGAACAGAATGTAGAACATGACGTTCTTTTCCACTGCCAGAGCGTTGACAAGCTGCGCATTTTCCTCCTTCCAGGTGCTGACGTAGTAGGAGAACCCCAGGGCATCATCCAGTTTTTTGGCGATCGCGTCGCAGTTGCGCGGATCATCCAGCATGACCATCAAACCCTGGACCGTATCGCCGGTGTTGAACAGCTCCTGAAAGTTCATCATGGAAGTGATGAGGAATGAGGCATTGTATTCAAAGAAACCGACATCGTAAATGCCTTTGACCTCATAGTTGTCGGCCAGGATCGCTTCGGGCTCGCCGGCTTCCTGAGACAGACGCATTTTTTGCAGCTGCGAGGGGCTGTAGAGCGCGACCACGTCGCCGACATCCAGATGCAGGTTCCGTGCCATTACCGAGCCGATGAGCAGTCCCCGGCCGGACAGATCGAATTCGCCTTCAATGATGCTCTTGGGCAGTACGCTGATCTGATCTTCCATGGAAGGATCGATGCCGCGCAGGTAAGGTGCCATTCCTTTGGGAGAATCATCATCGGGCTGGGTCTCCATCCAGACCTGACCTATCGAGAAGGGGGCAACCGTCTTCACGTGTTCCATGTGGGTGATCTGATCGCAAAGTTGTTCGTAGCGGTAAACTTCGCCCGTGTGTGAATAGACTTTGATATGCGGATTGAAACCGAGGATCTTCTCATGGAGATCCCGGTCAAAACCGCTCATGACGCTCATCACGATGATGAGTACCGCCACGCCCAGTGTCACGCCAATGGTGGAAATAATGCTGATGACCGAAACAAAGGTGCGTTTCGGTTTCAAATACCGCAGACTGAGCAGCAGTTCAAAAGGCAGCCGCATAAGCAAGTAGATTTTTAGTAAACTTTATTCAACAGATACAGGTTTCGTTAGAGTGAAAGCACATATTCCGCCAGGGCTTCCAGCTGTTCACGGGTGAGCTGGCTGGTATGGCCGTGTTTTTGGTCTTTGTTGCGTGTCGTGAGTACATCCATGATAGTGACCGCCGAGCCGTCGTGCAGATAGGGGGCGGTGCGCCAGCACTCGATCAGTGTGGGAGTGTCCCATTCTGTGTGAGGAGCGTCGTCCGCGACCGCGGTGCCGACATTATGGAGAGACTGATCGGTGAAATACGTTCCAAAATGGCATTGGATACAGCCGACTTCGGAGTCCTCGAAAAGATCTTTTCCTTCCAGTGCTTTCTCTGAGAGTTCGCCCTTGACCAGATAAGGACTGGGCACGGGGCGCATCGCTTTGAGGTACGCGTCCATAGCCAGTGCCTGTTCTTCATTCACCTGTGTGAACAGAATGGCGCGAATGCCGGAGCGCACGGCGTATTCAGCATCGGGACGGATGCCGGTGACCATGGCCGGCGGAGTCTCATGGGAATAGAGCAGGCTCTTGGTGTTTTTCAGATTGCCGAGGCCGTCATTCAGCAGATCCCAGTTGAAGCCGTCGGCGCGTCCATCCGGATGACAGCCGATGCAGCTTTGCCAGTTTTGTTTGCTGAGCATAGCGTCATTGAAATACATTTCACCGCGGTTTTCAAGAGTCAGCGAATAGTCCGGATTGAGCGGGTAAGTCATGACTTCAGTTTTCGCCGGATTTGGAGAAACAGACAGTTCGCGCAAAGTACTGCGGTCTATCACGCCCAGATTGTCTGTGAAGAAATTGGCCACGATGACCTTAGTGCCCAGCTGAACGAAAGAGCGGGGGCCATTGCCGCCGGTGAGGACACGATGCCGGTAAACACCCATCACATCCTGCTGATCAATGTAGCTGATGCGGTCGCCCTGGAAATTCATGTGACTGATGACCTCTTCCAGATCGATCACGCTCAGCTCGTGGACACCGGAGTGGCTGACCAGCAATGTTTTGCCGTCGGAAGTCCATTCCACCGCCCAGGGACTGGCCGCGCCGCGAATGACATCATCCAGCGGGATGATATACTGGACGGCTTGTTTTTCAGCGTCAATGAACGTGACATAAGAAGAATTCATCCAGGCCCATTCGATCTGAAAAGTCGCCTGGAAAAACTTAGAATAATTGTGCAGGACGGCGATCGTATTTCCATCGGGGCTTACCGCCAAGCCATGATAATCATTGATGCCGCTTTCCATGCGGATGTCTTTGACCTTTTTGCCGTTCTTGGATACATCCAGCAGACTGATCTTTGTGTGGACTTGTTCCTGATTGGCGGGTTCAACGGTCTGGCGGTTGGGAACATAAAGTATCCCGCGTTTGACATCCAGCACTGCGGAAGACGGTTCGCGCAGCACTTGAGTCGTCCAGACGGAGTCCAGTGTGTCCATTTTGTATGCGCTCACACTGTGGGGCCAGCGGTTGCAGACATAGATCATATCTCGTTCCGCGTCGAATACGGGAGCACACACACCGGACTGTGCTTCAGTCTGGCGGACGATCTTGAACTGGGTTGGATCGATAACGAGGATCTTGTCAGGCGCATTTTGAGTGACGATGACAAACTGTCCGCCTGTGGTGGAAGTGATCCCGGTCGGTGTGCCGTCCAGTTGTACTTTGCCCAGCAAACGGAATCCATCCGTGCTGTAAAATCCCACTTCGCGGCTGTTGCGGAAGGTGATGGCAAGCCGTGTCTGATCACCTTTATCGTCCAGCTTGATCATGTATTCCGGTCCCATCCAGGAAGCCCGGACATCCAGAACGGAGGCGATCACGCCTATAAATAAAAAAAGGATCAGAGCCAGGTTTAAAACCCGCTTTGTATATTTGTTTTTCAAAAGTGCCATAGAATACGATGTTTTTCGATTTCTGTTTTTTCGTGAATCTAATTTTCTTTTTTCTCTTCTTTTGGCAGATGGAGTTGATTGCCTTTTTCTTTGACTACGCTGCGCAGCCAGTCTTCCGGGTAACCGGTCTTGGGAAATTTACCGTAAGGCGAGCGAACATAAGCGTCATTGAATTTGGTGATGATATCCGTGGCCAGCTTAGACCATTGGATGTGGACCTTGTTGATCGCGGCATTGCTGTAATCATTCAGATAAGTCAGCATCAGTTCTGGATCGGTTTGATGGAGATCGAGGGCAGCCTTTTCGACAACTGGCTGCAATTGGATGAATTGATTTTCCAGTTTCTGCTGCAGTTTCTGCACATCGGGGAAAACTTCATTGTAGCGGCCGTAGGTATAGTTGGCCACAAAGTTGAAGATCCACCAGCTGGAGTTGCGGTCAAAGTATGCCGGACCGCCGGTGTGTGCGCATTCGGGAACTTCGCTGATGGCTGTGTATAGCGGAAAATAGCAGCTGGTGCCCGCGTCATCCCAGCCGAACCAGACCAGTCCTCCGACGGGATCAGGCATTCCGGCGCGGGATTGTGTGACCATCGTGCAGCAGGTCTGTTGTGTGGCGATGGGGCGTTCCCAGCCGTACTTTTCGCCATCCAGTTCCCAGGTCAGCGGACGATTTCTCACCGGGTTGCCGTAAGGACCGGCATCAAGTCCTTTGCGCATATCGTAAGGGGTGCCGTCATAGCGGTCGCGTGTGAGTGCCATCACGTCCTGCACGGTGAGTTTTTTATCCGGTTTGATGGACCAAGGATAAGGCTCAGTGCCTTCCACACCCTGGGCGTAATCCTCGGAAAGATTCAGAGAAGGCGCGATACGGCGGAAGAAACTCCAGACGCGTTTTTCGCAGAACTTTTTGGCCTCGATATCGGCAGGGGAATAAACGTCCGTAAAGGAAAAAGGCTTTCCGCTCTTAGGATCATAGCGGCCGGTCTCAATGGCAAAGGATTCGATATTGGAGGAGTAGAGACAATTTTCCGGATCGTTTTTAGGAAACTCACGGATGCGCGCCTGATTGGCGTGGGCAGTGATCTGTCCGTCCGGGACACGCATGGCGACCCAGACCGCACCTTTGTTGTTTTTCGGATCTCTGGATCCGGTCCCGATCACTTCCATGACCCAGACTTCGTTCGGGTCGCAGATGGAAAAGGACTCGCCCAAGTCGATATAGCCGTGTTCCTCGATCTCGCGTGCCATGACCTGTACGGCTTCGCGGGCGGTCCTGGCCTGCTGCAGGGTAATGGTGATCAGCTCCGTGTATTCCAGTGAACCGACCGTGTTCTGCAATTCCTCCGGGCCTTCAAAAGTGGTTTCGGTAATGGCCAGCTGATGTTCATTCATGATGCCCTGGAATCCTTTTACCCGGCTGAGTGCGTAAAAGCCCAGCACCTTGTATGTGGGCAGGGATGCCGGCAGACAAGCACTGCGTCCATCCTGGTAGATGGAACCGTCCGAAGCCGGCAGCACATCCAGCCAGGCAAAGAACCCGGCGGAGTCCGCGGCGTATGTGATCATGCAGGAACCGTCAGCGGAAGCGCCTTTGGTCACCAGCAGGGAAGAACAGGCATCTGTCTGCTGTGCACTGAATAAAAATGTCGTTCCGATTCCCAGAAGGAGTGATAATAGATTTTTTTTCATAAAAGGATTGATCATGTTTTCTCGATCAGAAAGAGAAACTCCTGATTAGGATCGTCTGTTTCACGGATCCATTCGTGAGTCCATTTCATCTCGGCCATTACGTTTTTCTTATAATTGATTGAAAGGGTTTCCAGTATTTTTCCGTTTCGGGAAAGGACTTCTCTCAATTCATCGGCAGTTGCTCTTCCGCCGGAGCTGTAGGAGAGCAGTATCCATTTCACTTGTGCTTCACGGATAAGACGCTCTATCGCGTCCACAGCGATGAATCGTCCTGAGTTCTCGTCTTTCCGGTATTCTTCAAACAGAGAGCCCGCCACAATATCGGAGGTATCCGCACGCCGCCTGGCTTTTCCGAAGAGTTCCGGTTTATCATTCAGGCAAATAGTCGTCCACAAATGATAGTAGGAGGCGTAGCGCACTCGGGACGGCGGCATTTTCTCATTGTTCGAGCCATAAGGCGGATCAAAGTAGGCCAGATCCGCGCTGATGGAACGGGTCAGGTCAAAAACATTCCCGCGCCGGACCTGGTTCTGCTGAGTATTGATGAACAGTCTTGGCACTCTTAGACAGATTTCTTTGAAAGAACGCTCGGACCATTGCTGAAGATAGGAAACGAAATGCCCCAGCGTATTGTCCACTTCGTCCAGCGCCAGGATCAGACTGGTCAGCGCGACCGCGCGTTCCACAGTCGAGAGAGAAAGACGGTCGATCTCCTCGCGGATGCCGTCCAGTTTCCGGGTATTATGGATCTGCCACGGTTTTTTCAAACCGTCTTTCTGCACTGAGCATCCTCCATTGGCCATGCCGCCGTAGTTCTCTGTGAACCATCCGTCCACGCCGGGAACGGCATTCAGGTGATCAATGAGTTTTTGATACGCGGATGTTTCTTTTGCGTTCAGCAGGTAGCATTGGCCGAAAACTTCAGACCAGATCGAAATGTCACTGGATATGACCTGATAACCTTCTTGTGCGAATGCCTGGGAAACACGTGTCGTTCCCGAAAAAGCGTCCCACACGGTTCGCGCGGGAACCTTCCGTGCCAGTCTCAGGATATGCGGCAGCAGCTTCAATTTCGATCCGGCGTATTTGATACCCTGTGTTAAGGGAGGAGCGCAGGATGAACGGGAAAATGAGATGTCCTGGATCATCTGCAGCTCTCTCTTTCCCTTTTGATCATAATCCTGCGTTTCACTTGTTTTCAGTTTCTCTTATCTGGCCTTGGGCAGCCAGGTGCAGACTTTCTTGCCTTCCCATCCGTTCACTGAGGCGTAGTCGATCATGCGGATATTCCCTTGCGCGGTGGGGATGGTGAATTCAAACCGTGTGCCGGGCAGAGTAGGAGTTTCGCGGACGGCTTTCACATAACCGTACTTATTCGCCAGAACCGTGACGGGCTGATCATAATTCGCGTCCGTGTTTTCGTCCCGAGCCAGAACGATCGGCCCCCAGACGACAGCCTGGAAGTTTTCCGATCCCGGATGGCTTCCCATGGGCGCGTTCAGCAGACAGCAGCTCATCTGGAATTGGATCTCTACCTGTTCGCCCGGTTTCCATTTGCGGTTGACGCGGAAATAATTTCCCGGTGCCGCGATGTGTTTGCGGCCTCCGCCGGTGATCACCGTGTGACTGCTCCATCCGGGGATGCGCAGAGCCAGTTCAAATTTTTCGGTTTCCTGCGGATGCACCTTGATGATGACCTTGTCCGAAAGCGGATAATCGCCCACGATCTCCAGTTCGAGCTTGCGGCCGGAGGGTGTTTGCGTCTCGAATTTGCCCGCGTTGTAAAGATTCACGGCGGCACCCTTCGCGGACCGCATCACGGCGATATAGGGGATATAAGCCAGTCCCATGGGGCCGTTCAGATTGCAGCAGGTCACGGGCAGATTATCAAAATTCCAGCCCCATCCCTGGTTGGTCACCTTCTGGCCATTGAGCAGATTCACATAACTGAATCCGTCACCGCTCGGTTTCATGGCACCCAGCAGACCGTTATAAATATATTTCTCGATGTCATCCACAGGTGTGGAATCGCCCTCCAGCCGCAGAAGCTGGCTGCAGAACTTCATCCAGGTGACCCCCACGCAGGTCTCCATCATGCGGGTGATATCGGTGTTGGTCTGTTCCACGGCGGTATTGTCCCAGGCTTCGCCGTAAACGCCCGGATGATAAGGCTGATCGCCCCCGCCGTTGCCGATGATGGTGATCTCCTGCAGACGGACATTGTTGTAAAGATTCATCGCTGTCTGTTTCCAGCGGAGATCGCCTGTCGCGCGATAGTATTCCACCAGTCCCTCAAAGAGCGAGGTCATTTCGTAAGCCTTGGGATAAGGTCCGCCCATTTGATGCGGAGGCACGTTTTCAAAAGCCTGATCGAACAGGTTGTAGCCTTTGCTGCCGCCGGATCTCACGATATACTGCGCGAAATCCAGATAGCGCTGATACCCCGTCAGCTTGTACAGCCGCATGATCGGCTCCAGCAGGGTCGAGGACTCAATGTGGTTCGGACTCCAGCCCAGCTCCGTGATCGGTGTTTTGGGCGGGTCGCCGATCTGTCCGATCAGACAATCCGCCTGGCGGATCATGCTGGCCAGCACTTCGGGATCCGCTTCCACCTGTTCATAATACTCATCCAGCGCCAGCAGCACATATTTCCGTTCCCACAGATCACCGCCGCCGCTGTCGGGCTGCTGCTCCACGGGCACACAGCTGATGCTGCCGTTGGAGCGTTCCGTTGAGAGCAGATCTTTCACCGTTGCGGTCATCAGCCTTTTCAGCTCAGGGTCCTGGGTGTAGCGGTAGAACATACAGCCGGAACGCACCGCCTTGCCCCACATCTCGCCCAGGGCAAACTGCGGACGGCCTGTCCGGAAGAATTCCACCAGCTTCGGATACGGCACCACTCCTTTGTTCCAGTGCGCGATCGAGTTTTGGATATCCTTTTCCAGAAAACCGGAAAGCTGGACTTTGCCCGCTTCCAGGGGGAACAATTCATCCTGTGTCTTCAGCTCGCCTTTCATTTCCACAGCCAGCGCCGAGGAAACACACAGAAGACCGGCTGCCGCCAGGGCCAACCCTTTGGAAAAAACGCTCTTATCAGATCGTGTTCTCATAAACAGCCCGGTATTATAAAAGAACATCCATCCCAAAGTCGAGACTAACTTCTGTGGTGCTGTTCAAAGAACTCCGAATGGACACAAATGGATTTAGATTTTTTTATAAGGAATTCAAAAACAATATCTTATCTTTGATTATGAATAGAAGGCCGACGTTTGGTTTGCGTTCTTTTGGATCTCAGTCGTCGGTTTGGTCCAGCATGGCTTGGTTGACTTTTTCGCGCCAGGCTTCCCGTTCCTCGGCGGTCAGCTGGCGGGGGATGTAGATGGGATCGCCCACGCTGATGGTGCATTTGCAGAAGGGAAAGGGTATCTGGAAGCCGTCCCAGCTTTTGAGTGTGTACTTCCAGGACAGGTGGTAGCAGATGGGCAGGATGGGCAGTCCGGTGGTCTGGGCCATGGTGATCGCGCCGGGGTGGATGCGGTAGCGTGGACCTCTGGGGCCGTCGGGTGTGATGGCCAGATCCAGTCCCTTGCCGGCCCAGGTATGGAGTTCGACCAGGGCCTGGCCTCCGCGCCGGCTGCTGGAGCCGCGAACGGGCTGGATATGATACATTTCCAGCACTTGAGAGAGGATGCCGCCGTCACGGCTGGCGCTGACCAGTGCCGCCATGCGCCGCGAGGGCTGACGTACCACGGCAAAGAGAAAGTACAGTGCCAGACAAAGAAAGAGCCGGTTGTGCCAGATACAGAAGATGACCGGCTGAGGTGTGCCCGGCGCGTCAAAGATCTCCATGTTGTTGCGCTGGGGATGCAGCCGGAACCGGATGGTGGCCGTGAACAGCCGGGTGACCCAGTAGATGAAATGAGCCGCGATGCGCCCGTGCCATTTGGGTTTTTGCGGGATGACGCGCTGGGAGGAAGTTGGAGCGGGGGCTGGCATGGAAGGGGGGTTATTTTTTCAGACAGGCGCGGATGATCTGCTCCACGGTCGCGCCGGGACCCAGCATGGCCTGAGCGGCCTTGACCGAGGTGAGCGCGTCCGCCTGCTTGAACCCCAGGGTGACGAGTGCCGCCAGAGCGTCGTTCAGTGTCTGATCCAGCATTCCGGCCGGAACCGAGGCCGCGCCGCCGCTGCTGACTGAGCCGGAAGTCAGTCCGGTGCCCATCTTGTCTTTCAGCTCCACGATGATGCGCTCGGCCGTTCTCTTGCCGATGCCGTTGATGTGGGAGAGCGACTTGAAATCGCCGGAGCTGACCGCCGCGCGGAAGGCTTCGATACTCATGCCGCTGAGGATGTTCAGCGCGATCTTGGGGCCGATGCCGCTGACGGAGTTGATCAGTGTGCGGAAGATCTGCTTCTCCTCCTGGGTGATAAAGCCGTAGAGTGTCTGCGCGTCCTCCCGGACGGCAAAGTGGGTGTAGATCTTGACCTCGCGGCCGATCTCCGGGAGCTTGGAGGTGGAGGACAGGGGCATCAGGACTTCATACCCCACACCGTGAACATCAATCACGGCCAGGGTCGGAAGTGATTCCACCAAAGTGCCTTTAAGAAACGTGATCATCGTCTGAGAGTACCGGACGGGGGTTCCCGGCGGCCGGACAGCCCCGATACTAAAGCAAAACGGGAGAAAACTCCAGTGAATTGCGCACGCGCGCGTTTGTTTTTTCGCGGTCCATCCCCGGTACGGTCTTGACGAACGGTGTTTACTCTTTTACAATCAGAACGATTTTATTGGTTATGGCAGTAAATCAAGCTACTTTCAGTCTAGGACATTCGGGCGATGATGAGTGCGTTGTCATCAAGATCGCGGGCAGAGCGAATTGCAATTCCACGGAATCCTTTAACACTCTGATAGATGCCGAGATCAGGAGAGGAGCCCGGAGATTCATTTTTGACCTTTCGGATTGTATGATCATGGACAGCTCTTTTCTGGGGACGATCGTTGCCCGGATGGAAGCCGCCAAAAAGGAGTCAACCTGCTTGTGGGTAGAGCTTTTTGATGCCTCGCCGCGCATCCTGGAGCTGATGGAAGATCTGGGGGCGCTCTCCCTGTTCAAGGTGATGGACACGGATAAGCCGCTGGCGGTGAACTACCAGTCCGTCTCCAACGATGCCGGATGCGACAAACTGACCCTGCTGCGCAATTCCCTCCACGCGCACGTGACGCTGCTGGATTTCATCACCAAACCCGACAAAAAGGCGGCCATCGAATCGCTGGTGCAGATGCTGCGGGCCGAACTGGACACCGAGGAAGCCAATCTGAAAAACAATCCATAATCCTTTTGGAACAAGCCTGTTAAATCAAACCGAGCGTCAGCCCGCGTGCCGGGGACGTTCCTAAAATTTCGCTAAAATGCGGAAAAGGACTTGCCAAAAGCCGGTTTCGCTGGCACACTGAACGCCGTGCTGTGCCAGAGTAGCTCAGCGGTAGAGCAGGGGACTCATAAGCCCTTGGTCGGGGATTCAAATTCCTCCTCTGGCACCATTTCTTCAAGTTTTTCCCCTTATTTTTCAGCAGTTTACACGGATTTTTGTTTGATTCTCGTTTTTGTATTATAGGGTGAGAAATGCGGCAAAAAGCAGGTAAATCCGTGACTTGATCACTAACTTTCAGTAGAACTTTTTCCGTAACCCTTTCCGTAACTTAAAAAATTTTGAGCTGGTGACTCTTTCTCATGCCGGGTTTGATACTTGAATGGATGATCCAGACTTTGAAAAAGTGATATAAGATAAAACACGAAGAGACAGAAAGAATTATACGGAGCGATCCATTTTTGGGCTTTTCTTCCATTATAATTAGAGGTCAATCTGTTTTTTATTCTAATGTAAGTTAGATGAAGATTCCCTCAAATCCTTTGTTGTTGACAAGTTTTCTTTTTTATTTTAACATATTCTTGCTGTTGGAGTTATTCATTTTGGCTTTGTGGCTGTTTGTATGAGCTGCGGTATGGTCTGAATAGTTTATCTTCTTATAGCCTTGCCTGGCACCTTAACAGGAACGGGTGTTTATATTTTCTCTGCACACACAGAGAAGATGAGTGACCGCAAGTGTGTGTTTGTGGTTCATGGTAAGAGTGTTAAAAAAGTTTCTGTTAAAAATTAGATATGATGAATATAAATTATCGTTCAGTATTATTGGCTGGAGCGATGCTGACAGCGGGCGCTTGGTCCGCTATGGCTGCACTGCCGGAGCCTTTATACAATGGACCAGTTAATTACACAGGTTCCGCGCCGGGATCTTATACCTACGACGAGGCAACCGGAATGATGTCTATAGTCGGATGCGGCTCAGACATTTGGGGTACGTCGGATCAATTCTACTTTGTCTATACGACACAGGAAACGGATACCGATTTTGATTATTATGTGAAGATCTACGATCTGTCTGGCAATTCCAACGGCTGGATGAAAGCCGGTTTGATGGTTCGTGAGAGCGAGGGTTACACATACGATGAGATGACCGGGGAACCCAATGGTTTGGTAATGGCAGGCGGAGCCCGCTATTTCAATACGCAGACCCAGAAATCTTCCGGTTCATCCAATGGTCAGTGGGTCGTCCAATGGCGTGAAGAGAATGACCAGGATGTGAATGATGACCGCTGCAAACGTCCCAAACCTTATACCTGGCCGCAATGGCAGCGTATCCGCCGCATTGGCAATACCTACTACGGTATGACCAGTACCGATGGTGAAAACTGGGAATTGATGTGGTCGGAAGACACCGATAAATGGGGCGGTGGTCCGATGGTGCCTTATGAAGGTGCAACACCGCTGGCAGTGGGTGTGTTCACCACCTCTCATGATGCCAACAACAACGATTGTTTATGCACGGCATCCGACTTCCAGGCTTTCCCGCAGACGCCGGTCGCGTTTGTCAGTGAACTCAATGGCGCGGATATCACCGCCGCTCAGAATTATACATTCTCTGCGACAGTCTCCGGCTACAGTCCGTTTGAGTATGTCTGGAAGAAAGACGGCAAAGTGATCGCTCAGGGTACTGAACTGATCAATAATACTTTTACCTATAAAGTCGATACGGCGCAGCTCAGCGACAGCGGTACCTATACACTGGAAGTGACCAACACGGCCAATGGCCAGGTAACGACCAAGATCAGCTCTGCCAAGCTGAACGTGACCGTGGATACAGAAGCCCCCGAAGTGGTGAGCGCTCAGGCGTTTGAAAACACCGTGGGTGTGACATTCAATGAAGCGGTGGATTCTGCTAGCGCGACACAGGCGGCGAATTACTCGGTGGCCGGCAAGACGGTGACCAAAGTCGAGCAGAGACTGAGTGACCGCGTGACTCTGATCCTGAACGGCAAGGTTGCTGTCGGTTCATCCGTGGATGTGACCGTGAAGAATATCAAAGATCTTTCCGGCAACATGATGGAGGGTGAGGTGACGCTTAACGCTCAGGCCACATTCGCGCTGTCTATTACAGGTCAGCCCTTCACGGCCGGTTACGCTGAGGCGTTAGGCGGTGACGGATTCTTCATCAACAACCAGGGATTGGTGAACTGGGACAACTATGATGAAGATACGTTCGTCTGTAAGGCCTTCACGGGTGACTTCGATATCCGTATGCGTGTGGTGAATCAGAGCTATACGACCCAATGGGGACGCGCGGGCATTGAGATCCGCAGTGCTCTGGATAACGGCAAACCGGCTCCGCACAGCTCCTATATGGAAATCCATAACACTCCGCTCAAGGTCATGAGCTGGGATGAAAGTATTGGCGGATACACGACTCCTGTGGATAATATCCAGGGTGTCAATCTGGACGATTATCGTCATTCCATCCAGTCGAACTGGCGTTTGACCAATGGCGGCGGCAGTGATCAGGGTTCGATGGTTTCTTCCATCGTGGTGGACGGTAAAGCGACCGCTCCTTCTGATTTCCTGCAGGACGGCGGCAAATTATGGCTCCGTATCGGCCGCAGCGGCAGTACGATCAATTCCTACTACGGTGTGGAACAGGGAGGCAATATTACCTGGATCCGTCACAGCAGCAAGACGCTGGAAGGACTGGGCGCAGTTGCTTACGGCGGACCTCACTACGGCATCGAAGGCAATAACTTCGGCGCTTGCGAAGGTTTGACCAATGAGTTCAAGAATCCGACCTCCTTCTTCTTTATGAGCGCGGTGGATTATCAGGAAGGTTATCTGCAGGGAGTTGAATTGCTGAAATCTCCTGTCGGCGTGACTCTGACGGCTCCGGAACCACTGACATTGTCAGTGACCGCTACCGGTGATCCTATCGCTTATCAGTGGTACAAAGACGGCAAGGCCATCGAAGGCGCGATCGCTTCTACCTACAGAGTGGATTCTACCACAGCTGAAGACGCGGGTACTTATACCTGCGAGATCATGAACTTCGGTTCCGGCGCTCCCGACAAAGGAACATCCGTTATGTCCGCGGGCGCGGTCGTGACCATTTACAGCGACACGGAAGCCCCAACGGTGGAAAGCTACAGCTTCTATCCGGGCGACAAATCTGTGACCCTCAATTACAGTGAATCCATGGATGCCGCTTCTGTGAGCAATCCGGCCAATTACATCATCAAGGGCACGGATGGTTCTACACACGCGGTCTCGAATCTGACTGTCAGCGACAATAGAAAACAGGTTGTCTTCTTCTGCAATACGCTGGAGAATGGTAACGACTATACCATTGAGCTGGGGGACATCACGGATCCCGCCGGCAATCAGGTGACTTATGACCCGATGCCGTTCACGGTCCTGGTTTATCTGAACGGGATCGTCATAAACTACTATGATTACGATAGCGGCAGCCTGCCTTCGATCGGTGACTTTGTCAATGCTGTTGGAAATGGAACAGCAACTCCCACCTCGAAGCTCGCGCTCGATTATCTGGAAATCCCGACTGCCCGCGGTGACTACTACTGCGTGTTTGTCAAGGGTCTCCTCGTGCCGCCTGAAACCGGTAATTATCGCTTCGCTGTCGCCAGTGACGATGAAAGCCGTCTCTATCTGAGCACGGATGCTACTCCGGCCAACAAGACCCTCGTGGCTGAAGAACCCAGCTGGTGTAACTCCCGCGGTTTTGACACCGGTGCCGGCGGCAATCAAGCCCCGACCCAATCCGGTGACATCTACCTGGAAGCCGGCAAGTATTACTACTTTGAAGGCTATATGCGTGAAAACGATGGCGGTGACAACTTCGCCGTCGCGTGGTCATTGCCGAGCCAAGGCCCGACCAGAGTTCCTGATAACGCGACCCCGATCTCCTCGGCTTATGTGCTGGATCTGGATTCTGTCATCAACCCGGCCAATACGGTACTTGAGATCGTCAGCCAGCCGCCCGCAACGGTGACTGCTTATGAAAACGGCTCTGTGAGTTTGCCGGTGGAAGTGAATTACTCTTCTGACTTAGGTTATGATGTGGCTCCATATTATACCTGGTATGTGAAGAGCGACATTACACAGGGTGCCTGGATTCCGGTCACATCTGTGGATTTCACTCCGAACTCTGTGACAGGCGCTTTGACACCGATACTGCAGTTCAAGAACCTGCAGGGATGGGAACATAACGGCGTCTATCGTCTGGATATGGTTCTGGCCGGTAAGTCTCTCTCTTCTCAGGAGATCACTCTGAACGTGCTGAGCGATACCGAAGCCCCGACGGCTGTGGTCAAGGGCGACAATTCGATGGAAAATGTCACCGTTCAGTTCAGCGAAGCGATCGGTTCCGGTATTGAAGATCCGTCTAATTACAGCATTGATGGTTTGGAAATCTTGAATGTGGAGTACAATGATGCTCAGGACGTGGCTTATCTGACGACTGCACGCCAGGAGCCCGGCAAGGTGTACACCCTGAAGATGAAGAACATCAGCGATTATCAGGGAAATACCATCCCGTCCAATTACTCTGTGTCGTTCACTGCGTATGTTTGGGCTCCCGGCTATGTCATCCTGGAGTGCTTCGATGATGAATCTACATTCGCAGAGTTGTTTGAGACAGTTTCATGGAATCCGTATAACCATGCTTATCGTCTGCCTTTGCAGGTGAATAACTATATCGAGATCCTCACCACGACCTTCAATCAGGATTATTGTGTTGAACGGGTGAAGGGTTATCTGGCTCCTGAAGAGACCGGTACTTATGAATTCGCCGGTGCTTGTGATGATGATATGAAACTCTGGATCTCCCCGACAGAGAGCGTTGCTGATATGAGCGATGATACCGTCTGCTGGGAACAGGGCTGGAACAATAACGGCCACGGCCGCAGATATGACTGGAAGTATCAAGACGGTACAGAAGTTTCTCACGGAACCCGCACGATCGATCTGACAGGCGGACAGAAGTATTACTTCAATGCTTCTCTGCGCGAAGCCAGCGGCGGTGACTTCCTGACACTGACCTGGAGACTCCTGCCGAATCCGATGCAGGACAACGACACGGCTCCGATCCTGACAGGCAAGTACATTGGTATCTATGCCAATCCGGATGCAGCGAACATCACCATCAAACAACAGCCGGCAGATTTTGCCGGTGTGGTGGGTGATACCGCTTCCTTCTATGTGGGAGCAACAGGTGTGAATGAGTACAATGCTCCTCTCCAATATCAGTGGTACGTGAACGGTCAAGCTGTGGAAGGCGCAACTTCCGCGACCTGTAACCTTCTGCTGACCTCTGACCTGGCGGATGCTCAAGTCTATTGCGAACTGAGCGTACCGGGCAAGACTGCCACAACAGACGCGGCTACGATCACTCTGGCGGCTGACGTGGATCCGGTGACACCGATCCAGGCTAGCGCGGTGGGCAAGACTCTTGTCGTTGCCTTTGACAGAGCGGTGGATCCTGAGTCTGCCACGGATATCTCCAACTACTCCGTCATCGGTGCGTTTGTGACTGACGCTCAAATCCATGGAAATGAGTTCACAGTGCAATTAACGCTCGACACGGCTCTTGAAGGTATATTCATGATCACGGTCTCCAATGTGAAGAACCTCTCCGGTGTGACGATGCCGGCTCCGGTGACCATTGAAGGCGGTGCCACAACGCTGACCTATACCAACCTGAATCCGACTGGTATCGCTCCTTATGCGATAGCGGAACTGGATGGTGACTATACGCTCTATGCCGGCGGCGGTGACTACTGGAATGATACTGAATACGGCTGTCTGTACCTGTACGAAGCAGTCGAAGGTGACTTCGATGTCGTGCTGTGTGTGGAAAGCATTGAGAACAACAATGTGTGGTCCAAGGTCGGTCTCGCGTTCCGCGCGACACTGGACGGCAACAGTGCTCATGCTTCTATGCTGGCGACACCGGAACGTGTCCAGATGACCTGTCGTCCGACGGCTGGCGCGGCTTCTGAGGATGTAACGGTCAGAAACTACGGTTCTGTGACCTATCCGAGTAACTGGATCCGTCTCACACGCGTGGGCGATGTCTTCACCGCTTACCGTTCACTGGACGGCAACTACTGGACGTATGTTGGCGAGGTTACCGAGAGCAAAGCTCAGCTGCCTGCAGCGGGTTACCTCGGCATCGTGTACAGCACACAGGATCAGTCCAACTATCATACCGCTGTTGTCAGCGGATATGATTCTCAGTACGTGGCGCCGGATCTGCCGACACCTGACCCGAACGATTATAAGTTCACGATGGTCGGTTATCAGGACGGCGGCGTGGAAGGATTCTATGACTATGACGCTGTGACCGGAGTATTCTCCGTCTGGGGCTGCGGCTCTGACATTTGGGGAGACAACGATCACTTCAGCTATCTGTATCGTCCGGCTCCGGAAGGCGACTTCACCCTCACCGTGAAACTGGAGAACTTCCCGGCCAGCGCTAACGGCTGGGCCAAAGCGGGTCTGATGGTTCGTGAAGGTGACGCCGATGGCGGATTCCCGGATAACTCCCGCTATGTCCTGATACAGACACAGAGAGCGTATGCTTCAGACAACTCTTCCTTCAGATCTTCATGGCGCAATGTCAAGGGTCTGAACGTGGGCGATAACGAAACTGCCGGCGGTCCTGTTTACAGCTATCCGAACTGGCAGCGTATCGAACGCGTTGGCGGAGTCATCTCCTGCTACTACAGCATGGACGGTAAAGACTGGACTCTGTTCACCGAGACCATCACCAATGGATGGGCGGATGGAGCTATGGGCTCAAGCCTGCCGCTGTATGTGGGTATGTGGGTGACCTCTCATACGACTGAGAGCTCCGATGCCTGCGGTTACTTCAGCAATGTGACCTTCGTTGGCGGCGATGTGCCTCCGGTCACTGATCTGGAACTGAGCTACAGCATCGAAGGTGACAATCTGGTACTCCGTTGGGATGCTGCCTCCGGCGCGAGCCTGGAAGTGGCCCCGACAGCCGACAGTGCCAACTGGACCATACTCAAGGGCGAACTGGTGGGCGGTGCCTATCAGTGCTCTGTCCCGATGACGGAAGCCGCCGGCTTCTATCGTCTGACGAAGTAGTCCGATAACACTTGATGGATGGATGCTCTCCCCGTGAGGGCATCCTCCTTTCGAGAAAAAGACCGAGGTCTGTTAAAAAGATCTCGGTCTGTTTTTTTGAAAGAACCGCGGATACACACCAACAACACAGATAAGTGTGAGGTTTTATATTGTTGTTTTTTGGGGGGATGCTGTGCTCAACGCATGGCTATTCTCTCATAACCCGGTACGGTCACAGATAACAGCGATATTTTACTGCCTCTTGAAGGCGGTGCTGAGGGACATGGTGCCGCCGATGATGTTCTGCCAGGAGGTCTGGATGAAGCCCTGACGGCGGAGGAGTTCATCAATGCCGCGTTGTGCCGGGTAGTGATCCAGCGAGTCGAGAATGTAGGAGTAAGCGCGCGCGTCGCGGCAGAAGATCAGACCAAAGAGCGGGACCACCGTTTTCAGATAGAGGCGGAACAAGGTTTTGAGGAGCGGGTTTTCCGGTTTGCCGAATTCCAGGATCAGCAGCTGTCCGCCGGGCTTGAGCAGCCGGAGCATCAGCGCGATGGCGGCCGGGATATCGGCCAGATTACGCAGACCGTAGGCGCAGGTGATCAGGTCGTAAGAGCCGTCCGGTTCGGATAATGCAAGCACATCCTGACACGACCAGCGGATCCGCCCGGCCAGTGCACCGGGAGTGCGTTCACGGGCGATCTCCAGCATTTTTTCACTGAAATCCACCCCGTGCACTTGGAATCCGTGCCGTGCCAGCGCCAGAGCGATGTCGCCCGTGCCGCAGCAGAGATCCAGAGCCAGCGCGGGATACTGATTCCCGGCGGAAGAATGGCTCGCTGCCCGGCGCACCAGACTGCGTTTCCACAGCCGGTGCATCCCCAGACTTTGGATGTCGTTGATCAGATCATACCGCCCGGCGATCCGCTGAAAAAGCTGGCAGACCTTGGAAGCGCGTTCTTTGCCGGGGGTATAATAAGAGGAGGACATCGGGTGTAAAACTATTTGCGGCCGGAGGCTTCGCGGCGGCGGTAATCGTCTTCCAGACGGCGTGTTTCATTGCGTAGCAGAGATTCCGCGTCCCATCCGTTCAGCTGGGCGATCCGGGCGATCCGGCAAAGCTCATCGGTTATCTGCTCCTGCGTCATGGCATCGGCGGAAGGGATCTCCTCCGGATCCAGCAGTTTGGCCTTGTTTGCCTTTTTGAAGAGCTTCTGCGCGCGCATCAGGGCGGTGAGAGTGGGAGGAATGCCGTCCAGTGCGGACTTGCGTTCATGATCCGTTCCGGATTTTTCCTCCTTCTTGATGCGTTCCCACTGCTCCCAGATGACATCGATATCCTTCGCGTTGGAGTTGCCGAAAACATGAGGATGGCGGCGGATCAGCTTTTCGCTGAGTACGCGGACCACATCGTGAAAGTCGAACGCGTTCCGTTCGCGGGCCAGCTGAGAGTGAAAGACGATTTGCAGCAGCAGGTCGCCCAGCTCCTCCAGCATCCCTTCGTCATCGTGTGTCTCAATGGCTTCCAGCAGTTCGGCGGATTCCTCCAGCAGATCGGGGGCGATGGTCTGATGGTTCTGCTCCCGGTCCCACGGACATCCATCGGGCGAGCGCAGACGGGCCATGATCCGCAAAAGATTTTCGATATCCTGAAGATCGTTCTTATTTTCCATAATGATCAAAGTATAACCAGATTGTTGCGGTGGATGACTTCGTCGGAAGGGTGTTCATTCAGCTTCAGCCGGGTGGAGGATATTTCGACCATGCCGCGGGCGAACTCGCGGTTCCGTTCATCCCTGATGCTGACCACGTCGCCTTCCTCAAAATCGCCCTGCACCGATTTGATACCGGGCAGCAGAAGACTTTTGCCGCGCTGCACCAGGGCATCATGCGCTCCCTGATCCACGGTCAGAGATCCTTTGGGATAGTGGCAGAAAGCGATCCAGCGCTTGCGTCCCGGCAGAAAATCCTGATCAGGCTGGAAGAGAGTCCCGATCTCATCTCCCTGTATCAAGTGGGGCAGGATCTCCCGTTTGCGTCCGTCAGCGATCAGCATCGGGATGCAGGAACGAGCAGCGATCTCTGCGGCCATGATCTTGGTTTTCATCCCGCCCACAGCCGTGTCGCTGCGGGTGCCGGAGGCCAGCAGACGGATCGTGTCGTCTATCTTTTCCACATTGGTGATCAGCTTCTGGGTCGGCTGACCAAAGTCCTGCATCAAACCATCTATCGTTGTTAAAAGGATCAGCAGATCCGCCGGCAGCAGGGAAGCCACCAGCGCGCTCAGACGGTCGTTGTCGCCGAACTTCAGTTCCTCCACCGAGACCGTGTCATTCTCATTGATGATGGGCACAATGCCGTACCGGATGAGCGACTGCAGCGTGCTGCGCACATTCAGATAGCGGTCATGATCTTCCAGATCGTCATGAGTCAGCAGCACCTGCGCGATGTTGATTTTGTAAATGGAAAACAGCTTTTGATAAATGGACATCAGGCTGCATTGCCCCACGGCGGCGCAGGCCTGCAGATCGGCCAGCTCGGAAGGTTTTCTTTTAAATCCCAGCACATGACGGCCCGCTGCCACCGCGCCGGATGAGACGATGATCACTTCCTTGCCCATACTGCGCAGATCGTTCACCTGGCTGGCCAGATGGACCATCCGGGGCAGATCGGGATGCTTGTCGGAATTGGTGATGACGCCTGTCCCCAGCTTGATGACGATCCGGGTGACATCTTTTAATTGACTTCTGCTGATCATGATTCTTCTCTTTTGTCAGGTTCTATGCGTTTGAGTATGAGAGTTTCCACTCGCTTGCCGGGTTCCACTTTTTGGACGGTGAGTACCCATTCGCCCAAGGCGACAGTTTGTCCTGCCGCCGGGACTTCTGAAAGCATTTCAGTGACCAAACCGCCTACGGTGGCGGCATTCTCGATCTCGCAAGGCCGGGAAATGATCTCCTCCAGCTGGTGGATCGGCGTGATCCCGGCCAGTACCCACTCATCTTCTCCGATTTTTTGGATCAGATAATTTTCCTTGTCAAATTCGTCCTGTATCTGGCCGACTAATTCCTCCAGTATGTTCTCCATCGTGACGATGCCGATGGTCCCGCCGTATTCATCCACCACCACGGCGAAATGCGTTTTGGCATCCAGCAGGCGGAAGAGCAGTTTTTCCAGATGTGCGGTTTCCGGGATAAAGAGCGCTTTTTTCAGAAAAGGTTTCAGCTCGGATACGCTCCTGACTTTGTTGCGCATGGCATAGAGATCCTTGATATGGATCACCCCCAGTATCTGATCCAGATCGCCCTGGACACACAGCGGGAACCGGGAACGGCGGGAAGATTCCGCGATGCTGATCGCTTTCTCGATAGAATCCTCTGTGCTGAATTCCACAATGTTTCCCAGCGGAGTCATGACCTCGCGCGCGAGCCGGTGCTTCAGATCAATGGCGTTGAGAACGATATTGCGTCCGGCGGGCGTTTTGCGGTCATCCCCGGCCAGCAGCAGTTTCAGCTCCTCCTCGGAGTGAGCGTTTTCGGTTTCATCCACACTGCTGAACCCCAGCTTCTTGAGCATCCAGATAGAGGATTCGTTCAGCAGCCAGATGACCGGGTAAAAAATCGTGTAAAACCAGCGTAGCGGCCTGGAGATAAAAAGCGTACTCTCCATCGGCTTGGAAATGGAGATCGTCTTGGGTGTGCATTCACCCAGGATGATGTGCAGAAAAGTAATGATGGTGAACCCCACCGCGAAGGCGATCGTGTGGGTCAGCGCCGCGTTTTGGATATTGAACAGTTCCATGACCGGTTCCAGTACGGCGGCAAAAACCGGCTCGCCGATCCAGCCCAGTCCCAGACTGGCCAGCGTTACACCCACCTGGGTCGTATTCAGGAACGGATTGATATGGTGGATGATGAATTTCGCGGTTTTGGCCCGCTTGTCTCCGGCTTTGATCAGCGGTTCCAGCTGAGTTTCACGCACCTTGACGATGGCAAATTCCGCGGCGACAAAGAACGCGTTCATCGCGATGAGCAGAAAAACCGCGGCGAACTTGAACAGGATCAGGATATACCATTCCAGTCCGCGCCCCACCTCAGACACTATTTCTATTGCGATCGTTTCCGCATCGGGTGTGGTCGTGATAATATCGGCTAAGAGGGGGAAGAGCATCATGTCACTATAGATTCGTTTGTCCAAAAACAGCGCCGAGCACATCTCTCAGCGTGATGATCCCCAGCTCTGTCCCGTTCCCGTCAATGACTACGGCCATGCGCTGCCCGGTCTTTTGCAGTTTTCTGAGAGCCTCCTTCAAATGCAGATCCGATCCCACTGTCACGGGCGGCTGGATGAAATCGGTGACCGGACATTCATTTTTGCTTTCATCCAGAAGAAGCGCCATCTTGATCGAAAGTATTCCCAGTGTATGCCGTTTCCCTTTGGAATTGAACTCACAAATGGGAATATGCGTGGAATTGTTTTTGCACGAAAACGCTTTCGCTTCCGCCAAGGTCGTCGCGGCGGGAAGGCAGTTCACATTTTCCATCGCGATGAGCAGATCGCGCACCGTTTTGTCGAAGAAATCCATCACATTGCTGATCATGAAACGCTCCTCTGCTGTGATGTCCGGATCGCTGTTTTCCATCAGGCGGCGCAGTTCCGCCCGGTTGGAGAGCATTCTCTGATAATACGGTTCTTTGGAGTGCCAGAAGATCATAGCGACCAGCTTGATAGCGGCGCTGATCAGCGGATAGAGCAGGACATACGCCACACGGAAAAAGGGCAGAGTCACAGAGCAGAAAAAAATAGGCTTCCGGTGGAAAATGATCTTGGGCAGCAGATCCACCAGCGCGAAAAGCCCGATCATGCACAGGATCAAACATCCTATGAAAAGCTCAGGATTGTTCTTCCAGAAGTGCTGGTGCGTGATCTTGGTCAGGATGCAGGCCGAAATAAAATTGGCGGTCGTTCCGCCGACAAGATTCGTCCACAGGAACATTTCCGGCTTTTTCAGGTAATGCAGCAGTTTCTGCGCGGATCTCTTTCCTTCGCGGGCTTTGCGGTGAAGGATAAGCGGATTGATCGCCAGCATCCCGGTTTCCATTCCCGAAAAGAGAAAGGCGGCGGACAAGGTGAGGAACAGTATGAAAGCGATCAGGACCGGACTCATAACGCCTCCTGTTTCTTAATGAGGTTGAGAGCCTTTCCCGAAATGCCGGCCGGCAGCCGGGTGATGCGGACCTCCCGGATACGGGCAAACTCTGTGGATACAGCCGTCAGCAGATAACTGCCATAGCGCACGGATTGTCCGGGCTGAGGCAGGATCTCCAGCGAGTTGAGCAAAAGCCCGGCGGCCGTCTGGATATGCTCCGGCACTTTGATATCCGGGCAGATCGTCATCAGCTCCTCAACGGGCAGTGAACCGCTGACTTTCCATTTGTTGACGGCTTCCTGTTCGATATAACCGCTGTTTTCTTCATCTTCACTGCGGATATCGCCGATCACTTCTTCCAAAATGTCTTCCAGCGTCAGGATGCCGGCAAATTCCCCGAATTCATCCCGCACGGCGAACATTTTGATGGGCTGAGCCTGCAGATTCTTCAGCAGCTGAAGCAGATTCATGCTGTCGGGAACGCTGGGGAGGATGTGGATGGCATCCTCGTATTTCTCTCTGGGCAGGATCAATAACTCTCTGACATTCAAAACCCCATGAATATCATTGGTCTCTTCGTCATACATGGGCAGAAAACGGTGGGGATACTCACGGGCGAAGCTCACCATTTCATCATAACTGGCATCGTGGGGAACACAATCTATCTGCGAGCGCAGTTTCATGCAGTCCTTGGCCGTCTTCAGATCCAGCGAGATGATGCGCATAATGAGATTCTTTTCTTCACGCTTCATGCCGCCCTGCAGACAGGCCAGCTCCAGCAGCTCCTGATATTCAGCAATAGAGAGCTTGGGGGTCAGAGTGCCGGAGAGATCCGGATCCTCCTTCTGGGACAGTATCCGCTGTCTCTGCTTCCCCAGAAAAGGCGAGGTCAGAAAAGTAAGTAACTTCAAGAGAGACACGACCTTCAGCGACCAGATCTCCGGATGCCGGATAGCCACTGTTTTGGGAAGGATCTCGCATCCTACGATCATCACCACCAGCGATAAAAGCACCCAGTGATGATGATTATAGTGATTCAGGATCATGCACAGCGATGTCGCCGCCACGCCGAAATTAGCCACATTATTGAAAAAAGTTAGACTCGACAGCGTCTCTTTGGAATTATTCAGAAAGCTTACGATAGATTCCGTGCGCTTGGGATCCTTTTTCCGGATTTTCTGTATATGGGCACCCTTCAGCGCAAAGATCGCCGTCTCTGCCAGCGAGCAATAAAATCCCAGTCCCAGCAAAGCCAACAATATGATCGCGCCTGACAGCTCTCCAAACCCCATAAACGATACTTTTGATGTTCTGTCCGTCTGCTGACAGAACCACCCAAAGTATTGCAGAAAATACCTTTTCTGACAATGATTGGATTTTTTGAAATGTTTTGGAAACGATTAAAACAAAAATCGCGTCAGGGAATGGATACCGCATAATTTTTATATTTTTACATTATATTCAACATGATTGAGTTAAGAATGATTTTAAAAATTTTTTAAAATTTTACTTGATTTTTTACTTAGCTAGATTACAATCCAAACAGTTTCCGCCCTGCAAGTAATGTTTATGAGAAAAAATTCTACCATATATACAGGAAATCTGATTAAATCAGGTTTAGCGGCAACTCTTGGTTTGGCTTTAGCTTACGGGTATCATTCTCTGGCTCAAAGCTCTCATTTTTCTTATCTGGAAGCATTGATCGCGGAATTGGAAACGAATTCCGTTCAAATCGCTCCGGAGGATTCTCCTTCTGTGGGGCTTTTCTATTCTGCCCAATTTGGTGAGGAATGGCCTCCTTTACCGGCCAATATTTACGAAGTTCCCTTCTGGGATCTGGGCAACGGTGTTTTCCTTATGGATGACCGTGATGTGAACTATGTGGAGTTACCCAGCTCCGCAAGCAGAAGTTCCATAGTGACACCTCCTCTCCGGAGCGGTCAGACCGGAAATGATCTGCCCTGGCTGACAAATATAGCTGTGACTGTTGTAACTAACAGTTCTTCAACAAACTATATCACCAGCTTTGATGTTGCCGGTGGTATGACGAATGTAACTTATGGTCTGATCGTAGCAACAAACGTGATTTCAGACACTCAGGTCGTTTTAGCCAGCGAGCCCAGCACCAATATCTTTCCTTCTAATGTTTCGACAAACAATCAGACTTGGGTGACCAATTCTATACGAAACATTGATTTTTCACATTGGAATTTAGCTGCTCTTGTGCATAGCGGAGATCATTTTTGTTTTACTAATTCGACAGAACAAGGATATTACTCCGTAATAGATCCTTCATATCTATTTCCCGGAAGTTTACCTTATCATTTGGCAACAAATGCTGTTGGATATGCGTCTGGCAAAACATTAGCAAATAATGGATGCCTATTTGATAATTGGGTTGAAACTAATGTAAATAATAGCAATATTCTAAGTCAATTGAGATGGTCTACAAACTGTTGGTTAAGTGGAGTCAAAGGATTAAGCGCAACATCCATTGGTTCTATAGGAAAACATTCAGGTTGGGGACTGATGACAATGATTTCTCCCATCCATTATTTAAGAGCATGGCATACAACAACAAATTACACTAATTTTCATAATTACGTTGCCTTTTTGGGAACAGATAATCAAATTCACTGGAGAAAACCTGTTGAACAAATCTATATTGGAACGGGACGTAGCGATGCTTGTGTTGGTATATTGAATGAGCCTCTTCCGGAATCTGTTGGTTTCCTTCCTGTTTTGCCACCTGATCTTAATTATTTACCAATGAAGATTGATAACACCAATTCAACAGGAACAAATGTTATTCAAGGAATTGGTATGAATCAAAATGCTATGGTATTTAGTCAACCCATGGAGTTTTCATTACGAAGTTTGGAAAAAGAAGGTTTTGTTTGGTGGAATATAACCAACTCCCCTGTTTTAGGGCTTTCTACGAATTGGAATACTTTAGTGATATATGGGGATTCCTCTGCACCAGAAAGATTTTTAATTGATGATCAACTAGTATTAGTTTCACATAATACAGGAGGATCTGGTGGAGTTAATTTTCAGTATTTATATGATGCTATAAATACAGCAATGGAAACATTATCCACAAATCATTATGGAACAAATTATCATTATCTCTTGACTCCAATATCATTAACAAATTATTCTCGTGTGAATTGGTTGGGTGAATAAACAATCTAATGAATGAAAGGTTAAGTTTATGAAAAAGAAAAATATAAAAACAGTATTGCTTTCAGCAGCATTATTGCTTGGGATTTTTTGCAATACTCAAGCGCAAAGTAATATTGCGCGAATCATTCCTGATGGGATAAGTAGTTCTGAAGGAGCACAACCTATAATATATGTTCTTACAGGGGGAGTTTTAGAAAATGTTCATCCCGATGACTTGGATGGCTTTTATTCTGGTTTTTGGTTTATGTCTAGTCAGAATGTGTACTGGTATGATCACTATGCAGATCCTATAGGCTTGCGAACTTTTCTCGTAAATGAAAGTGATGTTCTTTCTTGGGAGAAAATTCAATCCGAAACTTACGAAGAATTGAATTATTATGGTCCTACTCACAATTTTGAAGATTCACAAATCGTTTATCTAGGTATTTATACCGGAACATCACCCCGTTATGACGAATATGATGGATATCTTCCTGGAGATGAAAATTATTGGCGTTATCCCGATCCGCTTTTCGGATGGGTAAAACTTAAGTTTGAAAATGGTGATTACGCGCTTTTAGATAGTGCCTTGGGCTATAAATGCAAAGGTATCATTATAGGAACAGAAGAGCTTATAGTCCCAACGATCTCTTATCAGATAGAGGGTCAAACGATGACTTTGACCTATTCGGATTCGCTCTACGAAAGCGCAGACGGCCAGACTTGGACCAAGGTCACCGATGCTGAGGAAGGCGGCACTTATACCGTGGACATTTCCAAGAACGGCAGCAAGCTCTATTGCAGTATCATGGAATAAGAGCTGAATCCATAGAAAACGAAGAGACGAGGTTTGAATGCCTCGTCTTTTTCATTTTCAATTTCCATTAGAAAATCCATTTCTCATGGCGTTTCCGGATCGGGCTTAGTGAGAGGCTTTGGCGCTTTCTTCCGAGCGGTGCTTTTCCAATTCCCTCAATTCGGAGCGAATCAGTTTGCCGCTTGCCGTGTGGGGCAGACTGGACACGAACTCGATCTCCCTGGGCCATCTGTAGGTGGCCGAGATCCCCTGGCAGAATCTTTGGATCTCTTTGGCCAGATTGGGATTAGGTTCATACCCCTCTTTCAGCACCACGAACGCTTTCACCAACTGTCCGCGCACTTTATCCGGTTTGCCGACTACGGCCGACTCGCAGACAGCCGGATGCTTTTGCAGGGTGGATTCCACTTCCGCGGGACCGATCCTGAAATCGGAACTCTTGATCACGTCATCCGCGCGGCCCTTGAACCAGAAATAACCGTCCGGATCGCGCACGGCGCGGTCGCCCGTCAGGTACCATCCGTTTTGGAAGGCGTTGAGTGTCTTCTCCGGCTCGCCCCAGTACTCAGTGAACAAACCGATGGGACGCTCCGGCGCGACACGGATCGCGATCTCCCCCTCCGTGCCGTCATCCACTTCCTGCTGAGTTTCGTCCAGCA
>JAEEGG010004872.1_pt1 | contig 32365 bp, 29 predicted proteins | sample 9134161 | NCBI WGS metagenome assembly JAEEGG01 (sample SAMN16246543, study PRJNA631951) | gut metagenome | biome: gut microbiome; feature: rumen; material: CR-attached | host: Bos | place: Iran: Karaj | collected 2018-10 | reverse complement strand
ACCGTGTTGCCGTTGAGCACCTGCTCGCGCACGCACTTCACGAAGTCGATCAGGATACCCGTGATCGAGCCCTCCGAGAACATCGTGTTGTGCTCAGCCATGTGGTGAGCCATGTCCTGCACGCTCAGCGTTTCTTTGTAACTGACGCGGGCGTAAAGTTTGCCCGCCTGTTCGGTTTCCGAACCCTCGGTCACCTTCGAAAGATAAAGTTCTATCATACCTGTAACGTTTTTTGTGGTATTAGAATATCAAGTGAGCCAGCTGCATCGGGTGGCCCTTTCCCGCCTTTATTATTACGCTACAAGTGAAGTGCAAGGTGAATGCAGAACCGAGTTTACTCGGGTTTTGCTGAGCCGCAGCCTTCACTCGCAATGAATTCTCTAATTCATTGCAAAGGTACAAAAAATATTTGAAACCACCAAACATTTTCGCAGTTATTTTTAAAATATTTTTCATATAATAATAACCCTGCCTTATGGCGCGATAAGGGAGGGTTATTGAGCGATAAGCGAGGGTTATTGTCTGGCCTGCAGATAATACTCGCTGAAGTCCTTGCAGCCCGGTGGCAGCTGATAATGCACCAAATGGGGCAGCACCTCCCGCAGCTGCAGGAACAGTCGTTCGCCGGGCTCGTCCTGATCCGGGTACATGCCGAATTTGGTTCCAAGTTCCACGCTCAAAGTTTCAAGCAACTCTTTATCCTTGCGTTTCAGCAGCGTGGCCGAGGGGATGGCGATGGCCTTGTGACCTGCCGAGAGCATGGCCCAGCAGTCGGAGCAGCCCTCGGTGATGAAGAGCGTCTCGCCGGGCTTCAGCAGGTTCAGCACGGGCAGGTTGTAGATGGTGCATTCAGAGTCCTGAGGGAAGCGGAAACGAGGGTAGCCGCCCTTTACGAGGTTGCGGTTCTGAACCCCCACGAGACGGCCCTCACGGTCGTAATAAGGTATCTGCAGCCAACTGACACCCTGACGGTCTTTCCACGACGTCAACCGGCACCAGCGCACCACCCTCGGGTCAATCCTGCGCTCCTCGAAGAGGAACCGCCGCGCCTCGCCGCTCAGCCACGGCCGCTCGAAGAACCGCTCGAACCGCCCGGCATCAAACGGCTTCGGCGCCTCGCACTCCCTCTCCCTTTGGGGGAGAGGGCTGGGGAGAGAGGCCTCGTCGGCCAGCCATTGGCAAGCCTCGCGGAAGTTCTTGTTCAGAAAGCCCATCACCAGCGAGATGTTGTCGCCCGATGCGCCGCAGACGTAACAGCGGTAGGTGTTCTTGCTCGCTTTGAGCGACATCGACGGATGGTGGTCGGCATGAAACGGACAGAGGCACCTGCGCCCCTTGACCGCGAGTCCAAGTCGCTCCGCGACCCCTACTATCGAGAGGTCGCGAAGCTTTTGCAATTCAAACTTTTCCATTAATTCTTAATTCTTACTTCTTAATTCTTACTCGCAGCGAAGCGAGAATAACTCTTAATTCTTAACTCTTAATTCTTAATTCCTCCCAGGTACTCTTCCGTCTTCGTATACAGTCCCGTCTGGTTCGAGTAGGTGACGAACTTGCGGAACACCCATTTGCGAAGTTGCCCGCCGGTACCCTCCTTGCTCTTGCCGAGGCTGGTGCGGAGCGCCTCCAGCTGAGATTCGTTGAAGTTATTCGGCAGACTGTCGAGCATATTCTTCGGGCCGTGGCGCTGCGCCTCGCCAGTCTGATCTGTATCAAGGTTCAGCATATCGCCGAAAAGCTGCATCTTGCTCCAGATGTCGTGATAGACCAACCACTCTACGAGTTCGCCCATTGACTTGGTCCATGTCTGGTTGTTGAGCACCCAGAGCACGCAGCCTGCCTTCCATGCCGACACCAGCGAGCGGTGTGACATCTCGAAAAGCACGTCATCGTCTGCCAGGTCTGCCAGCGAGGCCATGTCCTCAGCCAAACGGTCGGTCAGCTTGTTCAGGGGGCGGATGATGAAACGGCCCTTGCAGAGGTCGAGGCGTGCCAGATACTCATCCAACTTCTGATAAAACTCATCGGTGTATTTGCCCTCACGTGGAATCTTGCCCTCGCGTTCGCCGCGTGGTTTGTAGGAGAAGACCATTCTGCCGAACGTGCCGTTTGTCAACTCGTACTTATAGAATTTCCGCGTTGACGTTGGATTTGAGGAGATCGTGATGCAGGCACGAAGAATCGGGTTGCCAGTAATGCCGTCGGATGTGGCGCGCAAGGCACCTGCACGGGCGCGGTCATAGATGTTGCGGAGCATCAGCGACACCTGCTTGTGGCTTCCACACAGCTGATCGGCCATCTCCACCTCAGGCAGGTTGAAGTACTGCGTGCGACCACCCAGCGCCTCGAGCGCCATCGCATTCTGGAGGAAGGCGGGTTTGGTCGTGTCGATCGGAGGGAACCAGAAGGCCACATTCGGACGGGCAGGCTTATCCTTGTTGGCACCTTTGGTGTTCTTCAAATTCTGCCATGCCAGGATCTTATCTTCTTCTGCCTTGTCGTGGGCTATGAAGTCCCGGTTAATGGCTTCCACAAGTGTGGTCAATTGGCCCTTGTTATCGCCACTTTTCGCCACAAGATTGGCCATCATGCCCGTTGGTTCCTTCCATCTGAGGTTTGGATACTGAAATTCCGTGCCGCTGATGTGCGCGCCAAGGACGGGGAAAAACATCGGAACGAGGGGTTCGTGCATGTCTTTTGAGGCCTGCGAGAGGAGTAATTTGATGCATTCTGTCCCTTTTCCGAGGTTAGGCATCGCAGGCGAAGTCGATTTAGAAATGTCGTATTTCATTGATTTTCAGCTTTTTAGATGTTTTAATAATGGCCGAGCGTTCCAGTTCCAGTTGTTCCAGTTGTTTTTTTGAAGTCCTGTTATTCCTTATATTTATATATAACTATCTATATATCAATTAGTTATAAATACTTTAGAGGGAATTTTGTACCTCAAATATTAATTGGAACAACTGGAACTGGAACGCTTTGGCCTTTTTTTACTTTTTCACTTTTTCACTTTTTCACCTTTTCTCTTTTTCATTTTTTCATTTTTTCAATTTTTCATTTTTCTACAAGGCCCTCGAGCGCCTGCATCAGTTCGCTACTCACACCGAGGGCAAAGAGCACCACGTTGAAACCCCGGTCCATCCTTACAGGGCGGAAGTTCAGTCGGAGCGTGCTGTCGTCGCGGCGGGTGACGGTGATGTACTTGCCACGGAACACGCGCGGGTTGCGCTTGCTCGTCCAGGGCAGGGCCTCGACGAACGTGTAGTGAGCGTCGCGGCAGCGGAAGTCTTCGATCTCTGCGTCCGAGTCGCGGCGCAGAATGCCTTGATAGTCCTTACCAGTCTTCATCGTGCGGTCGCTGCGCAGGATGGTTTTCAGATCCACGGCCAAGTCCGTGTTACGGTGCCAACCCATAAGCATGTCGGATACAATGCCTCCCACGAGGCGGGGCTTTCTTGATGAATTGTTCTTTGTTCCCATATTACCTTTTTATTTTTTAGGGAGAGAACATCTGATGGCGTTTCCAGTCTTGCGGCCAGATGCTTACCGGGACTGGCGGGAGCCACGCTTGGGGCTTTGTTCCCATTGGAATCCGGGTACAAAATTACACAAAAGGCCATAAAAAAAGGTCTTATATAAGACCTACTATAAGACTTATATAAGACCCTAAACGGTTGATTTCCAGCCTACTTCATCAGCTTGTCGATGTCGCTACTCCTGGGCGGCAGCTTGCCCGTCTGCTGCCACGTGCCTGCCAGCTGACCCAGGTTGGGAATACCCCACAGCAGCTGAAACAACTTCCACTTCTTCTTAATTCTCAACTTCTCGGCCATGCGGTCGGCGATGTAGGCTGCCTGATTGGCCGACACACCTTCGGCCAGCGCGTAGCCGTCGGCCACAATAAACCCCGCATCCCTCAGCCGCTGCCACAGCACCTGAGCCTCGGAAGTCAGCAGCTCGGCCACATTCTCGTTCACGCTGCCCGCCGACTGAGGCTGATCGGTCAGCTCTTCATCGTCGAAGTGGCTCAGCATTTCCATGATGTCCTCCGACATCTCCAGTTTCGCGGCTGTGATGAGTTCCAGCAATACCGTCTTCGCCGCCTCACGCTTGCTCTGTGTCTTACGCTTCGACGTGTTCAGGTAGATGCGGATGGCCTTCGATACATCGTCGGCCGATGATTTCTTGGCCACCCCAGCCGACAGCTGGCCGAGCTCTTTCAGTCGCCTGTCCCTATCCTGAATTTGCTGATTCAGTCCGTCAATCTCTTCGTGCAGCCCCTCGATGTCAGCATTCAGCCGGTCGATCTCGTCAAGCAGTTCCTGTGTCGCCTCCGTTACCCGCATCTGAATTTTCAACTCCTCTGCCTCTTCAATCTTCCTCTCAAGCTCGCTTTGTAACCGGCGGTGCGTCTCGCGCGCCGCCTCTTTCAGTTCCTCTGTGTTTACCTCGTCTTTCATTTGATTCCAGTTATTTTGATTGTTAAGACTACTTTGACCGTTTTCACTTCGCCCCGACAAATGAGGCGAAAGGGCTGCAAAGTTAGTAAATAATCTCTATCATTAGATATATTTTTATGTTAATAATCCAAAAACCGCCGACGAAAAATTATCTCGCGAAACTATTTTCATCCATTTAACGTTATTTAAAGGGGGGCTAACACGTTTCGACAAAATTATTTGTACCTTTGTAGGAAAATATTTTTATACCTATTATTATTAACAATAAAAAAACAAAAGAGAATTATGAAAAGAAAATTACTTTCATTGCTCGTGCTGCTGATGACGGTAGCGACGGGCGCGTGGGCAGAAGGTTATTATAATATTAATATAAATTTCGATTCTGTTTATAATCCTGAGTTTACTTTCTTTATGTGTGATGTTATGGGACCCGATATGCCTAGTGGTACTCTCGACCTATGGATTGATAATTCATACACAGGCAGTTTCAGGGTTGATAACGGCATGTGTTCGAGTGAAATTCACAGTTTGGATGCGGGAGATCATACTTGGTATGCCGAGTTTATTCCTGATGGTGGCGGTGAAAAGAGTACTGAAAGTCGAAGTTTTACAATAGATCAGGACTTTGCCCATGTTTATATTGATGATCCTGAACAATCTTCAATTGAAATGGGCGTTGGTGAAAGTAGGAATTTTAGGGGTCATGTAGATGGTCCTGAATCAAGTGAGGTAAATATTTCATCAAGTAATGATAATGTTGCTAAATTTAGGGCTTCATCCAGTTACTCTTATGGATTTGAGGGCTATATTGATGCTGTTGGTGCAGGCACTGCCACAATTACAGTTTCATTTGCAGGCAATAAAAATTACAAGGCTGCCCAAAGTAAAACACTCACTGTCACCGTCTGGCCGGCAATCGACGTGACGGCCAACGAGGGAGATGCAGCGGGCGAGTACTGGGCTACGTACTACAACAGCGTGATGGGGTATACGGCCGATGCGAACACGACGGTATATCAGGCTAAGGTGAACGGAACGACGACGGGCGTCGTACTGACGGAAGTGGCGAGCAAAGTGATTCCCGCCGGCCAGGGCGTCGTGCTGAAATCTTCGTCTTCGACCATCACGCTGACACCAGTCACAACGACGGCGACGTACTCGGACAACGAGCTGCAGGGCACCGATGCGGCCTTGACTACTCCTGCTAATGCTTATTGCCTCTCGAAGGAAACCAGCGGCTCTTCTCCCAGAGGCGTGGGATTCTATACTTACACGTTGGCCACCATTCCCGCCCATAAGGCTTATCTCGTGGTCGATGGCGGTCCATCCAGCGCCCGCGGATTCCTGGGCTTCGGCGATGAAGACAATACGACGGGCATCGGGCTTCCCGAGGCTGCGGTCATCGAGGGCGACGGCCCTGTATTCGACCTCTCCGGCCGCCAAGTCATGGGCCAGCCGCAGAAGGGCATCTATGTGAAGAACGGAAAGAAGTTTGTAATCAAGTAATCGAAGGAGGAAACAAGTTATGACAAAGAATATCGATAAGAAAAAATACGAAAAGCCTTCGATGAAGGTATATCAGTTAAATTCTAAGCCCAGGCTGCTCGTCGGCTCTGACCAGCCCCTCGGCGGCCCCTGGCCCGGCGGCACTCCCTGGTAAGTTAGTACCAAAAAGCCCTGCTACTTCTAACGGTAGCAGGGCATATTCATCTCAGAGCAGATTGGAGTAGTCATGGGCACCCATACCCAGGTGCCTGTCCCCATGACTATCTCAACATACTACTCAAAAACTTAAATGTCCAAAGTGAATAAGTTATAACTGGAATAAAATCCCAAAATCCCAACTTTCCCTGAAAACGACAAATAATTCCGCAGATATTTGCAAATATCACAGAAATGCCATATCTTTGCAGACAGAAATCAAACCATAACAATATATGATGATTAAAAACGATAAACGAAAGATATACCAAAAGCCCGCGATGCGGGTCTTCGACTTGTGTAACACGGGGACGGTTCTTTTGTTACAACAGGAATAAACAAGGATGTGGAAGCCAGCCGGTTTTCACATCTTTTTTTATGGGGCGTATTCGCTAAAAAAACAACGCGAAAAGTTTGCATATCTCGGAAATTTTTCGTAACTTTGCACCTAGATAGAGAAGTGGTTTCGGCCACGAAAATAACCCTAATTATTCACCATTTAAAACACTAAAAGTTATGAACAAAACATTTAAGAAGATCCTCCAGGTGATCAGTTACATCATCAGTTTGCTCCTCGGCGCCGGGAAAGGTGAAAAGGTAAAAAGGTAAAAAAGTAAAAAGGTAAAGAACTTACGATGCCATGGAAAACGACAAAGGCTTCAAGGTCTCTCAGTACGCTTGTGCGGTGCTGCTCATCGTGAGCAGTATCGCGCTGGTGGCTTATCAGGTCATCGAGATCGACGATGTGGCGGGCGGGCTGCTCTACTACGTGGCACAGTCGTTCCTTCTGGCAGGCTCGATCTTCGGACTCGACCAGTATATCAGAATCATTAATAAACATTACCATGAACACAACAATCAATGACATCCGACTCTCAACCCACTTTAAGCTGAGCGAGTTCCTGAACGTCGAAAAATACCCCGACAACAAGCCATCGACACAGGATATAGTAAACATGACCTATGGCTGCATCATGCTATTGGAGCCAGTCCGTCGGGTAGCAGGCCCTATCATCATCAATTCAGGCTTCCGCAACAGTCGGGTGAACCATCTTGTTGGCGGTGTCCACAATTCCCAGCACCTCATCGGTCAGGCGGCTGACATCCGACCGAAAGATCCGGCTCGGTTCTGGAGTCTGGTGGAATTCTTCAAGAAGTGTGAGCATACCGACCAGCTCCTCACCGGCAACGGCTGGCTCCACATCTCCTGGAATCCCTTCGCCCAGCCCCGCCACTACATCCGCATAGGCTACTACAAATAAAAATCGAGATCAGGGGGACAGGGAATCACGGGGACAGGTCGCGTGATCTGTTTAGCTACCCGGCTTTGCGACAGGTTTCTGAGCCTCGAAGGCTGTTTGTCGTATATTTGGCTTTCTGTCGTAACAAACGGAAGAAGAATTTGGCTGATTGTTTGGAATGAGCCGGAATTCCCATTACCTTTGCATCAGATTTTTGATTCATAATTGCATAGGTTTTGGTTTGAGTTAGTGATTTTCTTTTTCCTTTTGATTGATAGTTTTAAGTTATTTTGTTAGTAATGAAGCGAACAGGGCCCGCAGGGATGCGAGCCCTGTTTTCTGTCAAGCGAGACTAGCGGACGGCACGGATGCAGCGGCCGCTGAAACGATTGCTTGAGAGGTTTCCGAAGGTCACGTCGGCCTTAGAGAAATCGAATTCCAGACACCAGGCCTTATTGGGATTACTCGTGTAGAGGGTTGAAGTCCAGTAAATGCCCTTGATAGCCCGGAACTGAACGTCCTCATAGAAGCGGAAACCGGTGATGGGCAGGAAGATGGAGTTGCCCGTCTTCTTTCCAGTCACCTTATAGCCGTTGACACCATCCTTCGTGATCCATTCCCATTTGCATTTGGCAGGGTCGATCAGTTCCTCGTACTCATCAACGGTCGGCATCCGCCAGTCACCGCCCAGATTGGCTCGGGCTGCATCGTCAGAGGGTAAGAGCTGGCTCTTTCTGTCGGTAACGGAATACTTGAGCAGAAACATGGTATCTCCCTTGCTCCACACATAGGTGCCCCACGAGTAGTATTTCTTCGGTTTGACCTCACCCCAGGCGAAGTACGAGCCAAAGCCGGAATCCTTCGTTGCACCCACATTCATGTTAGCCCACTTCACGCTCAGTCCTAAATCAACAGCCTCCACGCTGCCAGAAGCGTTTGCATCGTCGTCCGCTGCGTTGACCTTCGCACTAACCGTCCCTACGAACATGAGAGACAGCGCCAAAAGAATTATATTCTTCATTATATGTTCAATTTAATTGTTTATAAACTTAGCTGATTGTCGCAACAAACTTTATCTGACAACGATTTTCCTTCTGTCCTTGATATATATGCCGGGGCGGAGGGAATTACCGTTTACACGACGGCCATGGAGGTCGTAGACGGCCTCATTGGCTGAATCTCCCTGGGAGCGGACTGGCTTGATGTCGGTAGAAACCGTCTTCAAGCTGCAGAAAGAGAAATAGGCAGGATCGTCATACTTGGCAGACAAGGCATTATGAAGATATTTGCCTGTGTATCTGTTCTTGAGCGTGAAGCCCTTGCCGTCCACATAATCGATCTCCCACACGGCTCCGTTCTCCACATCCTGACCGTTTTGGCCGTTCAGACCGAGGATAAAGCTGCAGTCGGCAACGGAAGAGTAGCCATTCAGATAGCCTGGACTGCCCCAGATACTGTAGGGCGCGCCACCTGGCGTGACGAGGTGGAGCAGGTAACAACCACCCACCGTACTGCTTTCCAACGTGAACAGATAGCCTGAATTCCCATCGTTGAAGGCCGTCTCATAGTCCTGGTAGTCAAGATTCTGGTTACCAGGGCAGAAGAAGGCTTTTTTATCGGCCTCGCTGACCATCGCAAACGGTGTCGTGCCTATCTCCTGCAGGCTGGTGAACTTCTGGTCGGGCTCCAGCACCGGAGCGACATAAGGCCATTCCACGTCGATGCGGTATCTCGAGCAGAACTTCCATATCTCATCGCCCGTCAAGACACCATTGTCATTACTGATCCAGTGGCCCTTTCCGGCCATCTCCATCAATACTACTTCCACGCCATCGTCGCCACCGCTCCAGACACGGCGCGTGATGTGGCTTGCACCACGATATCTCTCCGTAACGGTCGGGGTGGTATTACAATGGTTATGGCTAATCCACACGTTCAGATTCGACTGCACGTTATTGAAGGTGACCACGTCGTCGGCCGTGCCATGAGTATGGATAATAGGTATGGCGCGCGCGTTGGCATTGGCCGTCACACCGCTCATCGTGTATCCGCTGATGGGGGCGAAGGCTGCTATGCGGTCGGAAATGAGGTTCATGGCATGATAGGTGAACATGCCGCCCATCGAGAATCCCGACAGGTAGACGCGCCCCGGGTCGATGTCGTACTGTTCCACCATCTTGTCGATGATCTTCAGGATGAAGTTGATGTCCTTCCTGCCGCTGATGTCCCACGAGTTGTTCTCACCCTGTGGAAAAACGGTAACGAACTTCGCCGTATCGGCCACCGACTCTATCTTCAGCATATTCTTCTGATAGGGCGGGTCCTGGTTCATGCCGTGACATGAGATGAGCAGGGGGCGCTTTGCACCTAACTGGCTGGGGACGTACTGAAGATAAGTGCGCTCGGTACTTCCCACCTTGACCGAACCGGATGTGGGTTCGGTGGTATCAGCGCTTGCACTAAGGAAGAAGCCCGTCAGCAACAAGCCGGTCAACAAAAACGTTTTCTTCACTGCTTGCACATGATGCCGCGTTTCGTGCCTTCGAGGAAGCGGATGATGTTCTGGATCTCCGGACCGTCGGGCACCTGACTACGAATCTGGTTAATGACATCGAAGACGCTCGTCTTTCCGTGGAACAGCAAACGGTAGGCATTGGCGATGTGCTTCTGCACCTTCTCGTCGATACCGGCATACTTCATGACGGTGATGTTGGGACCACCATAAACCATGGGGTTACCACCGGCAATGACATAGGGAGGCACATCGTGAGAGAAGGCGCAGCCTGCCTGGATCATCGAGAGGTCGCCAGCACGGGTGTTGGCATTCTGGATGGCACCGCTGGAGAAGATGACGCCATTGCCAATCTCACAGTCGCCTGCCACCTTGGTGCCGTAGCCGAACACACAGTTATCGCCTACCACCGTGTCGTGGCTGATATGGGTGCCTTCGAGCAGGAAGTTGTGACTACCAATCCTGGTGACGCCATCGCGCTCGGTACCACGGTTGATGACCACATTCTCGCGGATGACATTATTGTCGCCGATCTCCACATAGGACTTGGCACCACGGAAGTTGAAGTCCTGTGGCAGGGCGGCGATGACGCTGCCCTGGTGAATCTTGTTGCCTTTACCTATACGTGAACCGTCGCAGATGCTGACGAAAGGGAAGATGATACAGTTGTCACCGATCACCACATCGTCCTCGATATACACGAAGGGGAATATCTTACAGTTATCGCCGATCTTCGCCTTGGGAGAGATTTCGGCTTTGGGGGATATTTCACTTGCCATTTTTTACCTTTTTATTTTTATACCTTTTTACCTTTACTTCGCTCCGCCGCCGAGAGCCTGGTACAAGTTAACGACTGCCTGCATCTTGTTAAACTGGTCGGTCACCTCGGAAATCTCGGCATTGAGCAGGTTGCTCTGGGCAGAAATTACCTCGAGATAGGTGGTATTGCTGCTGGATTCCATCAGTTTCTTGGTGTCCTCCACATTCTGCATCATCACCTTGACACGCTTGCCGTCGAGCACGGCCTTCTCGGCTGAAGAGTTATAGGTAACAAGGGCGTTCGACACCTCATTGCCAGCCTTCAGCACCGCGTTCTGCCAGTTGTTATAGGCCTGCTCATACTGAGCCTTGGCCACCTTCAGTCCTGCCACGATCTGCCCATGCTGGAAGATGGGCTGAACAAGAGAACCGACAGCAGAGAGGAGCCACTTTCCCGGATTGAGAATGGCACTACCGGCGCTGTTGGTAAAGGTGGCAGCTCCCGTCACCGTGATGTTCGGATAGAAACGGCTGCGGGCGGTCTCAATATTGTAGAAGCACTGGGCCAGCGACATCTCGGCATAGTGGACGTCGGCGCGGTTGTTCAGCAGCTGGATACCCACTCCCGTAGCAAGATCCGTCGGCAGGCTCTGAGAGGCCAGAGTGGCGCGCCGGATGGTCTGTCCCTGCTGACCGATGAGGAGCGAGAGGGCATTCTCACACTCACGGATCTGACGGAGCAAATCGACCTTCTGGGCCTGGACGCTGTAGTAGGCAGCCTCGGCACTCTGCACGGCGGTAGAGCGATAGCCGATACGGTTCTCGTGCATGAACTGCATCTTCTCCCAGGTCTCCTTCGTCAGCTGTTCCATGTCGGTAACAATCTCTACCTGGCGGTCGAGCATCAGCAACGTATAATAAAGGTTAGCGATGCCGGAGATGATGTTGCACTTCACCACCGTCTGATAGTCCTTCATGCCGATGAGCTGCATCTGGGCAGAACGCTTCACAGAGAGCAGATTGCCGAAGAGATCGACATTCCAGCTGGCGCTCACGGGCAGCTGGTAGGTCTGAGAAGCCTTTGCGCCATCGAACGATGTGATGGTTCCCTGCGGAGTCAGCGTCAGGGAGGGCAGGAAGGCCAGACGGGCAATCTTCAGGGCCTCGTTCACCTGCTTCACGTTCAGGGCTGCATTCAGCAGGTCGGGGTTGTTGTCCAAACCCTGCTGGATGAGCGACTGCAGCTGCGGATCGGTGAAGACACTACGCCAAGGCATATTGCCGAACGACTCGGTATCGGTCACAACAAGCGTATCGGTCAGAGAGGCAGGATCACGGACAATGCCGTCGGCCTTCACGTCGGGACGCTCGTATTTATTGTAAAGTCCGCAACCTGTAAGCAGCGTTGCTGCAATTAGAAAATTAAAATATTTAAAAAATATAAAATTCTTATTCTTCATAATCCTTACATTCTTACATTTTTAAATTTTTAAATTTTCCATTACTTCTCAAGCTCATAATCGACAGGTTTCGCATGTGCATACTGAGCCAGCTCAGCGGCCACAGCCTCATTCTCCTCATCGTCGAACTTCAGCGGGCTGATCTTCTCCTGCAGCGACTGGAATATAACGAACAGCGTCGGAACGACGAAGAGCTGGAGAATCGTACCAATCAACATACCACCCACAGCGGCAGCACCCAGCGTCTGGTTACCATTCTTACCTACACCCGAGGCGAACATCATCGGCAACAGACCGATGACCATAGCCAGAGAGGTCATCAGGATAGGACGCAGACGGGCACCGGCACCCAGAACGGCTGACCAGGTGATGGCCATACCCGTCTGACGGCGCTCCAGGGCAAACTGCACAATCAGGATGGCGTTCTTTGCCAACAGTCCGATCAGCATAATCAGCGAGATCTGCATGTAGATGTCGTTAGCATGTCCGAAGAGGTTGGTGAACAGGAAACAGCCTGCCAGTCCGAAGGGAACAGAGAGTACTACTGACAGCGGCAGGATGTACGACTCGTACTGTGCCGACAGGATCAGGTAGATGAAGATGAAACAGAGCAGGAAGATGACTGCCGTGGTGTTCGAGGCCTTAGCCTCCTCACGGGTCAGACCTGAGAACTCATAGGTATATCCCTGCGGCAGCGTAGTGGCTGCGATGTCGCGGATGGCCTGGATGGCTTCACCAGTAGAGAAGCCGTTGGCCACAGCACCGGTCACGTTGATTGACGTAAACAGGTTGAAGCGGTTGATGTTTGCCGGACCATAGACGCGCTCCAGGTTACAGAACTCCTTGATCGGCGCCATACCAGAAGGAGTTCGCACATAAATGCTGTTCAGCGACTCCTTCGTCTGACGGGTCTCAGGCAGTCCCTGGATCATCACACGATAGAGCTTACCGTAGGCATTGAAGTTAGAGGCATACAGACCGCCGTAGTATCCCTGCAGTGTGGTGAGGATCGTAGAGGGCGAGATGCCGCTCTGCTTACACTTGGCCACATCGACGTGAACCATGTACTGCGGGTAGTTCGGGTTATAGGAGGTCTGCGCCATCTGGAACTCCGGACGCTTGTTGAGCTCAGCAATGAAGTCCTTCACAATGTTGTAGAACTTCGTCAGGTCACCGCCAGTGCGGTCCTGCATCACAAGCGAGATACCTGAGTTGGCGGAGAAGCCAGGAATCATTGGGGGCGAGAACGCCAGGATCGAGGCATCCTTGATATGGGCGGTCTTGATGAAGATCTGGGCAGTAACACCCGTCGCATCATAGGGATTGAGGAAGAAACGATAGATACCATCGCCCTGCCATAGTCCGCTGATCTTCCACCAGAGACCCTTCTGACGCTCCTCGAAAGGCTTCAGTTTGATAACGAACGTAGCCTGGTCGGAGCCGGAACCTGCAATAAAGTTATAACCCTGAATCTGCTCACGGCTCTGAATAGCCGGGTCGGCAGCAAGGATAGAGTCCAATTCGTTGATGACCTGACGCGTGCGGGCCACAGAGGTGGCAGGAGGCATCGTCACGGTACAGAACATGGTACCGGTATCCTCATCGGGCACCAGACCGGTCTTCGTGGTAAGCATCGTCACAACCAGCACAACAATACCGATCACCACCGTCAGGATGATGGCCAAAGGCTTGCGCACCAACTTCTCCAGAACATTCTTATACTTGGACGTCGTGGTTTCGAAAGCCGTATTAAACGACTGGTGGAAACGGTCGATACGCGACAGTTTCTTCTCATGTCCCTCTGCATCGTGGGGCTTCAGGAATACGGCACAAAGAGCCGGTGACAACGTCAGGGCGTTCAGAGCCGAAATGATAATAGAAACAGCCATCGTCACACCGAACTCGCGGTAGAACGTACCAGAGGTACCACCGATGAATGACACAGGCACGAACACGGCAGCCATCACCAGCGTGATGGAGATGATGGCACCTGAGATCTCATTCATGGCATCGATAGAAGCCGTCATCGAGGACTTATAACCCTGGTCGAGCTTCGCATGTACGGCCTCGACCACCACAATGGCATCGTCCACCACAATGGCGATAGCCAAAAGCAAGGCAGAGAGCACCAACAGGTTGACGGAGAATCCCATCACGTTGAGGAAGAAGAACGTACCGATCAGAGACACAGGAACGGCAATCAGCGGGATGAGCGTAGAACGCATATCCTGCAGGAAGATATAAACCACGAGGAACACGAGCGCCAGAGTCATGAAGAGGGTGAACACCACCTCCTCGATAGAAGCATAGAGGAACTCGGTCACATCGTAGTTGATCTTATACATCATGCCCGGGGGAAAGAGCTTGGCCTGCTCCTCGAGCTCAGCCTTACACTTCTTGGCGATATCGTTGGCGTTAGATCCTGGAATCTGCTGTACCATACCCAACACAGAGGGAACATTATTGTTTCTCATCGAGACAGAATACATCAGTCCACCCAGCTCAATCTTGGCAACATCCTTCAGTTTCAGGGTTGAACCGTCGGCCTTGCTCTGGACGATGATATTGCCAAACTCCTCAGCCGTCTTCAGACGACCGGTATAGCGCAACGAATATTCGTAGGCCACATCCGACTGCTCTCCGAAGGTACCTGGTGCAGCCTCAATGTTCTGCTCAGCCATCAGGTTCGAGATGTCACTCGGCATCAGGCCATGCTGCTTCATCACGTCGGGCTTCAGCCAGATACGCATGGAGTAGGTCTTCATACCAGGGCTCTGCACATCACCTACACCCTGGACACGCTTCAGAGCCGGAATGATATTGATATTCGCATAGTTAGTCAGGAACTGGTCGTCGTAACGTCCGTCAGAAGTCAGGGTGTACATGATCACCTGAGAGGTCTGACGCTTCGTTACTGTCACACCCACTCGCGTTACTTCGGCAGGTAACAGAGCCTGAGCCTGGGAGACACGGTTCTGCACGTTCACGGCACACATATCGGCATTCATACCCTGACGGAACATGATCGTGATGGATGCCGAACCCGACGAAGCCGTCGAGGTCATATAGTCCATACCTTCCACACCGTTGATACTCTCCTCAAGCGGCGTGATCACAGAATTCTTCACGGTCGCAGCATCGGCACCTGGATACTGGGTGTGAACCATCACAGTAGGCGGTGCAATGTTGGGGTACTGCTCAACAGGCAGCGACACCAGACCGATGAAGCCCAACAGCACAATGACGATGGAGATCACCGTCGAAAGCACCGGGCGTTTGATAAATGCTGTAAAAGTCATACTAAATTTACTATTTGACGATTTACAATTTATGATTTACTTTTTCATCGCTCCGACGATATCTCCAGCGCTCATAGCCTTGTTCTGCTCCTGAATCTTCTGCTGGTAACGTTCTGGGGTGATGGGAACAATCTCCATGCCGTCGGTAAGTTTGGTAATACCGTTTGTAACGAACTTGTCGCCCGTCTTCAGACCCTCGGTCACAATGAAGTTATTTCCATCGTTCTGCGGATCAACCTTGATCTCTGAATATTTAACCTTATTGTTCTCGCCGAGCAGATAAACGAACAACTTATCCTGCACCTCTGACACACAACTCTGAGGAATGACTATGGCATTCGAGTTGCTGTGAGGAATGACAATCGTTCCTGAACCACCACTCTTCAGCAGCTTCTCAGGATTCTGGAACACGGCAATCATCTGGACAGAACCTGTGACAGGATCGATGACACCACTCATCTTCGTCACCTTACCCTCCAGTCCATACATGCTACCGTCGGCCAGCTTCAGCTGTACGGAAGGCATATCCTTGATGGCACCACTCAGGCCACCAGCGTTCTTGCCCATCTCCAGCACATCCTTCTCGTTCATCGAGAAATAGACCTCCATGGAACTGATGTTGGAAACAGAGGTCAGCGTATTGCCGGCACTCACGAGGGTTCCCACTTTATATGGCAGCGAACCAACGACACCTGATGCCGGGCTCTTCACATAGCAGTAGCTCAGCATTTCCTTGGCAGAAGCCAGAGAAGCCTGAGCCTGAGCCAAGCCTGCCTTTGCCTGTTCGTACTGGTTGGTGGCCGACTGGAGCTCGAAATCACCAATCACACCATTCTGATGCAGTTTCTGTGAGTTCTCAAAACTCAGCTTGGCTGTGTTGCAGCCAGCCTCAGCTGTGTTCACAGCAGCCTGCGCCTGACGGACTGTTGCCTGATAGGTTACATTATCCAACACGAACAGCACCTGTCCGGCACTTACCGTCTGGCCTTCCTTCACATTGATCTGAGTAATGAAGCCCTGAACCTTCGGATGGATTTCCACGTCCTGTACACCCTTGATGGTAGCCGGATAGGTAGACTGCATCGTTGTGCTCGATGTACCCACCGTCACTACTGGGAACTCATTGTCGCCGAAAGAAGGGCGACCACCGCCACCACCGCAAGAAGCCAACAGCACCGTTGCGGCAGCGAACATCAAAATCTTGTTCTTTTTCATACTTTTAACTATTGTAATTATTTACGTTTCGAAAACATTAACCCCCGAAAACTACGGAATACCATTAGTTTTCGGGAGGCAAAGGTACGAAAAATATATCTGACGATATATCGTCTTCAAACGTTTTTAACAAAGTTTATTGCCTATTAGAGTTTTATATATATCTTTTTGCGGTAAAGGACATAGCCGATGACGAAGTTGAGCAGCACAAAATAGATGGCATAGGCCAATGAAGCCCACTTCAACGGCTCGATGACGGCATGGATGCCGTTGTAGACCATTTCTGACAGTCCGATGTTCTTCAGAAGGATCTGCAGCAGCTCGCTCGACACATAAAGGGCGAGGGCATTGACGCCGAAGACATGGAAGAAGGTCGTCCAGCCTGATTTCTTCTGAATATCAATCATATACATCAGGAAAGCCTGCAGCAGCGAAGCCAAGCCGCAGGTCATCATCACGTAGCTGGGACTCCAGATGCGCTTATTCAACGGCAGTCCGTAAGACAGCAGATAGCCGCCGATCACAAGCACCGTTCCCACCACAAAGAGTGCTATCACCTTCTGTTCTATCGTCTCTTTCTGACGGATGAGCATACCGCAATAGAAGCCCAGCAGCACATGAGCCACAGAGGAGATGGTAGCCACCAGTCCCTCCGGATCAACCGGACTCTTGTGATAGATATGGTCGTAGCCGAAGATATTCAGGTCTGCCTGTGCCAGGAAGTTCACGCTGGCATCCTCGGCATAGCCGTTGCCGAAGACAAGAATGGCTGTATAGATGGCCAGCAGGGCGATAATCGTATGAATTGTGTACTTGTGGTTGCAGAACAGGGCGAAGAGCGACACGATGCCGTAGCAGAGTGCAATACGTTGCATGACAGCCCAGATGCGCAGATGTCCGAAACAGAGCAGGTCGCCTTCGATGGCATGATCGAACCAGTTGATGAACAGACCGATGACGAAGAGCAGTACCGTCCGCTTGATAATGCGATGGACTACCTTCGGCGTGGGTTTGAACTCCGACTTCACCAACGAGAGATAACACGAGATACCCATAATGAAGAGGAAGAACGGGAACACAAGGTCGCAAGGGGTCATGCCGTTCCACTTCGAGTGTTGTAGCATCTCAAACGACTCGCCCCAGCCGTTATTCACAAGAATCATGCCTGCCACGGTAATACCACGCAGGATGTCAAGGCTTAACAATCGCTGACTACTTGCCATATTCCAAATACTTTTGAGTGATTTCACGAGCCACATCGACAGGACTACCTTCAGGGGCTGGGGAATAAACGTTCTGCTGGAGGGTCCAAGGCTCTTCCATTGCATAGTAGTCGAGCTGCACTTCCTGAGGTAAAGCCATCTGGAAAAGTTCTGCTGCCGTCTTCGTCGCATTCGGACCGCCACCAAGGAGTTCGGGCTGAGGAGCCGTCTGCGCCTTCATTTGGGCAGCAAGGGCATCGAAGTAAGCTTTCCAACGAATATAGTAAAAATCTTTCAGCAGCCCCTGCCATTCCTTATGGGCATAGTCGCGCAGGCCGCCGGTGTCGGCACAATAGCGATTTCCCCAAGTCGTAATCTGCACGCGGGCATTCCACTCATAGAGCTTCTTCTCCTCTGGTGTAACGCCAGCATTGACGGCATCCTGTGTCCAATGTCCCACGCGGAACTCAGAACGAGTACCCAAGAGTCTGTCCTGCATCAGCAGCATATCGAGGAAACGTGCCGCATCCTTGTCGAATTCCTTGCGGGCAAAGCCCTTGTAGTCGGCAATGGTATACTGATACTGCTGACGGGCCTGGTCTGCGAGAGCCTGCCGAGTGATATCCACCAAATCGTACTCGAAGTTATTGTTACCACGATATTTCTCTGCCACGCTATTCATCAGACGGGCAGCCTCCTTCGTGTCGGCAGGATCGTAATAATTCTTCATCTTTGACCATGATGAAGCCTGGAAGTTATTCAACGAGGGCCGACCGCAGAAGATACTCTCGTGAGGGCCTTGCTGATTGTTGCCAGCCGGACAGTTATAGATACTGTTAGCCAGGATGAGCCAAGCCTTCTCGATGGTGGCATCCTCCACACCGTAACGTGCCTTCACATAGTTCTTAACCCAGTCCTCCTTCGTAAACTTCTCAGGACGCCAGGGCAGTTCGCTCATCAGCTCGAACATCACTGGATTGTTCTCTGAGCCCTCCATCGTAAAGCCGATACCCTTACAATGATCCTTGGAAACGTAAAAGTTATTCAGCAGTTGATCCATACGGCCATGCAAGCCTACATTGGCACCGAAGTTCTCGAGCAAGCAGAACAGCCACTCATGCTGCTTATATCCGACGTCGCGTTTCCAGATGCTGGGAATACCAAACATAGGACGGCACTCTGAGAAGAGGTCGAGGACGAGCAGATCACCTGCCTTCATGCCGTCGACCATAGCAGGACGAGGATTCTCCGTCCAACCCTGGATCACCCAGACGGCATGGGGATTCACGCGCTTCATGGCCTGCATCATTGCCTCGCCAGCCTTGGCATAGTCGATATTGGGGTCGTCATTACTCTCGTGGAAAGGATCCATCGAGTAATAATCAGCCTTGCCGAAGAGTTTGGTCAGCTCATTATAATATAAGGTGGCAATTTCTGCAAAGCGTGCATCTGTCGGCAGAAGGTTAGCAGGACGCTGGAAACCGTTCCAGAGGCCTGCATCGGCCACGTTCAGGCCAAGCTTTTCTTTGGCATCGTGGGGCACCATGCCACAATAACCAGGCAACACGGGGTGCATGTCGAGCTGTTTCATACGGGCAAGGATCTGCTTCTGCAGTTTCTCCTGACGGTCATACCATGAGAGTGGCAGCGGACCACCCCACCCTTCAAGATTGTTCATCTCCCACCAGGCGAGGAAAGCCGGACCAGCAATGAATTTCCCTACCTCTTCCTCTGAATAGCCCAGCTTCAACAGCATATTACGCCAGACGCACTCTTCGCCGACGATAGCCAGCGGCAGGTTTACACCGTGCAGCGCCATCCAGTCGATCTCCTGCTCCCAGCGCTCCCAACCCCAAAAGGGCATCGAGTAGCTGAAGGTGCAGTAGTTGAAGTCGTAACGCAGGCCCAAATCGGTCTCATGACGTTCTTTCTTTGTCACGGCAGGAAGCTGTGCAGGCAGTTTGGCATGCATCTGGTTCCAGGAAAGGTGGATGCCCGCATAGTACTTCAGGTACCAGTTCACGCCTGAGGCAATGTTCACCCAGTTATTCCCTCGCACCACAACCTTCTTACCTGTCTGATCCAGTTCGAAGAAGTCTTTCTGACTCTTTACCTTCTCAATCTTGAACTTGGCAGAAGCGCCTTTGTCAATTCTCTCGAGCAATTCATCAACAGGATTACCCCACGTCTGCAGGGCCATCAGAATCGCAACAATAGTTAGTAGTTTTCTCATAATCAGTTTATATTAGTTTCATTTGTTTTGCTTTTTCCATGAGTAACGCCATGAGCGGTTCCCGCTCGTTTTCGACTTTATTATCGAGGACGGCATCCTTCAGATACTGCTTCAGTACACCCACCTCACGAGAGGGTTTCAGGTGGAACATCTCCATGATCTCATTGCCGTCGATCACAGGCTGGAGCAGCCGCACATAATCTTTCTCCTTCAGATCGGTCAGCTTCTCACGGACCATCCGGAAATTCTCGAGGAACATCTTCTTCCGAACCTCGTTCTTCGAGGTGATGTCTGCCTCACAAAGCGTCATCAGGTCTTCGATATCCTCTCCGGCATCGTTCATCAGACGGCGTACAGCAGAGTCTGTGACTTCGTCGTCGGCAATGGCGATAGGCCGCATGTGAAGGTCAACGAGTTTCTCTACATACTTCATCTTCGCATCCAACGGCAGCATCAGTCTGCGGAAGATCACGGGCACCATCTTCGCTCCTATCAGATTATGATTATGGAAGGTCCAGCCGATGGCAGGATCCCAGCGTTTCGACTTCGTCTTACCCACATCGTGCATCAACGCAGCCCAGCGCAACCAGAGGTTATCCGACTTCCTCGCCACATTATCCAGGACTTCCAATGTATGATAGAAATTGTTCTTGTGCGCCCTGCCGTTCTTCTGCTCCACGATGTCGAGGGCCGCAAGTTCTGGCAGGATGATATTCAACAATCCACAACGCTGAAGGTCCACAAAGCCCTTCGATGGCACTGGCGAGAGGATAATCTTGTTGAGTTCATCCTTGATGCGCTCGCCACTGACAATCTTAATCCTGTCAGCCATCCCTTCCAACGCTACAAAAGTTTCCTCCTCAATGACAAAATTCAACTGTGTGGCGAAACGGATGCAGCGCATCATGCGCAAAGGGTCGTCGCTAAAGGTGATGCCGGGCTCCAAAGGCGTGGCGATGATGCCGTCCTCAAGGTCAGCCAGTCCGTTGAAAGGATCAACCAGTTCCCCAAAGCGATCTTTATTCAGGCAGATAGCCATCGCGTTAATGGTGAAGTCGCGACGGTTCTGATCGTCTTCCAGCGTTCCATCCTCCACAATTGGTTTCCGCGAGTCGTGACTGTAGCTCTCCTTTCGGGCTCCCACGAACTCCACCTCATATTCTGTACCTTTTTGACGGAATTTCACCTGCGCCGTGCCGAAGTTCCTGAAGACTGACAGATGTGCCTTCCTACCCACCATCCGCTTCAGTTCCTCAGCCACAGAGATGCCGCTGCCTACGACCACCACATCGATATCGTTCGAGGGCCGTTCAAGAAAGATATCACGGACATAGCCTCCCACCACGTAGCACTCCAGCCCAAGATGGTCTGCAGCCTCGCTTATCTGGTGGAAAATCTCCTGATCCAGTATCTCTGCCAGCTCTTCGTCGCTATATAATTTCATCGATCGTTTCTGTTTTAGGGCGCAAAGTTACGAAAAAAAACTGAGATTCCACATATTCTGTTCCAAAATATTTGGCAATCTCGCTATTTCAGAGTAATTTTGCAGCGCAAAGAAAACAAAACAGACCATTTATGGAAACAATTAACGACTTTTTCTCTGTTCTGAGTTCAATTCTCTGGGGATGGCCGATGATCATCCTGCTTTTAGGTACTCATGTCTTTCTGACTTTCCGTCTTCGCATTCCCCAAAGGAAGCTGCTGACGGGCATCAAGCTGTCTATCAAGAAAGACAACCAGGCAGAAGGCGATGTGAGCCAGTTTGGAGCACTGGCCACAGCATTGGCAGCGACCATCGGAACGGGAAATATCGTGGGTGTGGCTACGGCAGTGGCACTTGGAGGCCCTGGGGCCGTACTCTGGTGCTGGCTTACGGGTATCTTTGGTATATCGACGAAGTATGCTGAAGGGCTGCTGGCTGTGAAGTATCGCGTGAAGGCGAAGGACGGACGCATGTACGGAGGTCCGATGTATGCTCTCGAACGAGGACTTGGCATGAAATGGCTTGGTATTCTCTTTGCGGTTTTCACGGCGCTGGCTTCATTCGGTATCGGCTGTACGGTTCAGGCCAATTCCATCGCGCTGCTGGCTCAGGAGACGTTTGACATCCCCACATGGATCGTCGGCATCTTCATCAGTCTGCTCACGGGCCTTGTCATCCTGGGAGGCGTAAAGGTGATTGCCAAAGTGTGCACATTTCTGGTGCCTTTCATGGCTGCGCTCTATGTCCTGGGCTGCATCATCATCCTCTGTATCAACGGCAATTTTGTTTGGCCTGCCATCCAACTGATCGTCGATTCTGCCTTCAATCCATCCGCCGCTGGCGGAGGATTCGTGGGAGCCACCGTGATGATGGCAACACGCTATGGTATTGCCCGAGGTCTCTTCAGTAATGAGAGTGGTATGGGTAGCGCCCCCATCGTCGCTGCTGCGGCACAGACTCGCAACCCTGTACGACAAGCACTTGTCTCCAGTACAGGAACCTTCTGGGACACCGTCATCATCTGTGCCCTCACAGGTCTGGTGCTCGTCAGCAGTATTCTCGCCTATCCTGACATCACATACGCCGACGGCGCAGCCCTGACAAAGGTGGCATTCTCGAAAATCCCCTATGTAGGCGCACCATTACTCACCTTCGGTATCCTCACCTTTGCATTCAGCACCATCCTCGGGTGGAGCTACTATGGTGAGAGTGCCGTCAACTACATTGAGAGTCGCCGTACTAACCGTTTCTATCGCATCCTCTATATCGTGGCCCTCTTCTTCGGCTCGATCATCAGCCTCGACATCATCTGGAACATCGCCGACTGCATGAACGCCCTCATGGCTATCCCCAACCTCATCGCCCTGCTGCTCCTCTCAGGCGTTACCGCCTCAGAAACAAAAAAATACCTGTGGAGCAACCGTCTCGACGATGAAATGGAGGAAGAAGAATAAAAATGTAGGCCCGACTCAGAGGAGAGTCGAGCCTACAAATACTGCGATGATTACGAGCAGTAGTGTCATCATGATCATTTCGATAGTCTGTTTCATTTTTTCTATGCTTTCTTTACGCGCTTCTATGCTTTTTGTCTTGGATATCTACTGCTATAACTGAGAAGGTGCGAAAACCTTGCAAGATTTCCCGATTTTTTAATACTGTTTAACAAATGACGCCATAATTGTAACATTTATATCGGGAATTATTCGTAATTTTGCCCTCAAAATCGCAAAGCAATGAAAAAGAAGCACATCATTTTATTCCTCTCTGCCGCCCTGATGCTGATGGCCTGCGGAGAGACAAAGACAAGGCAGGAGATCAACCGCAGGAAAGTTGCCCTCAAGGAGCATCAGGCGACAGAGCTGAAGCGAGCTCAGGATGAGTTGCGCGCAACCGACAGTCTGCTACAGATAGCCAACCGTGAGTTAGCCACCATGCAGCAGCAGGTTGACGAGCACAAGGCTGCCCTGAAGGCCACGGCAGAGGAGCTGACTGCGCTGACAAGGATGAGGATGCGCCGAGACTCGATCCGCACTCAGTTTGAGACCCTCGGCATGAAGATACGCTACATCCGCCAGAAACAAAAGGAAGTCAAGGATGAAGAATTAAAAAGGGGAAAATGTAAGAATTAAGAAATTGTCAGAAGGGAAAAAGTGAGAAAAAAAGCCTCTCTTCTCAAAATCATTCTTTCATTATTTCATTATTTCATTTTAAATTATTACCTTTGCACCCGATATGGACTATTTAGAAAATACTAACGCCCAATTTGAGCAGGCTCTGGAAGAGTGCAGGGGGCTGTTCGAGAAGAAGCTTCATGACTATAAAGCCTCGTGGCGTATCCTGCGCCCAACGGCTCTCACCGACCAGCTCTTCATCAAGGCAAAACGCATCCGCTCGCTCGAGATCAAAAAGGAATCAATGGTGGGCGAAGGCATCAGGCCAGAGTTCATAGCGCTGATCAACTACGGCATCGTAGGCCTCATCCAACTGAACAAGGGGTTCGCCGACACCGTAGACATTGACAATGAGGAAGCTATGACTCTCTACGACCAGTTCGCCCACGAAGCGCTGGAGCTGATGAAGAAGAAAAACCACGACTATGACGAGGCGTGGCGAGGCATGAGGGTCAGCTCGTACACAGACCTCATCCTCACCAAGATCGAGCGCATCAAGGAGATTGAGGATCTCGAGCAACGTGGTGAGGCGCTGAAAGTCTCAGAGGGCATTGGGTCCAACTATATGGACATCATCAACTATGCGGTCTTTGGAGTAATTAAGTTATCGGAGTGAAGAAACTCGCTGTCAACATCGCCCGTCTGGTGCTCGCCGTGACATTCATCCTCTCAGGATTCGTCAAGGCTGTCGACCCGTTGGGCACGCAATACAAGATACAGGACTATCTTACAGCTATGGGGCTGGGGCGGTATGTACCCGACTTCCTGACGCTCTCGACTTCCATCCTGCTGTCGGCAGCTGAATTCATCATCGGCATCTGTCTGCTCTTTGCCATCAGGCGGAGGTTGGTTTCGAAGATACTCGTGGTGATACTGGCAGCGATGACGCTGCTAACGCTTTGGCTGGCTATAGCAGACCCTATCCACGACTGCGGCTGCTTTGGCGACGCCTTGGTGCTCACCAACTGGCAGACGTTTTGGAAGAACGTGGTGCTGTTCCTGCTTGCCATCGTCATCTGGCGCTGGCCGCTGGAAATGCCAAGACTCATCGGGGAGTCAAACCAGTGGATCGTGATGAACTACTCGGCCATATTCATCCTCATCTTCATTTCAGGTCGCAGCCTTTACACGCTGCCAGAGTTCGACTTCCGTCCCTACCATATCGGAGCAGACCTGCGCGATGGCTGGCAGAAGATGATGGACGGTGAGGATTCGCCTTATGCCGACTTCTTCATCGAGGACACAGAGAATGAGGAGGACATCACGGAGCAGGTGCTCAATAACAAGGGATATACCTTCTTACTGATTTCACCCCATTTGGAGCATGCCGACGACTCGCAGTTGGACGAGCTGAACCAGATGTACGACTACAGCGTAGACAACGGCTACCCCTTCTACTGTCTGACAGCCAGTTCCGGCAAAGCCATCAACAGCTGGCGTGACATCACTGGAGCCGAATACCCTTTCTGTCAGACAGACGACATCACGCTGAAGACGGTTATCCGCTCGAATCCGGGCCTCGTGCTGTTGAAAGACGGGATGATCATCCGCAAATGGAGCCACAATGCCCTGCCCGACGAAGAGGACCTGACGGAAAGGCTTGAGGACTCCGAACTGGGACAATTGCCATCTGATAACGTAGCGAACAAAATCCTCCGGCTGCTTACGTGGTTCGTACTGCCACTGATCATACTGACACTCGCCGACCGCCTCTGGGCTTGGAGCAAATGGATTAGGAAAAAGAGAAATAACCCTTTAAATAAAAAAGAAAAAAGAATTATGAGAAAGAAAATCGTAGCAGGTAACTGGAAGATGAACATGAATCTCCAGGACGGTATCGCTCTTGCAAAGGAGCTCAACGAGACATTGAAGGCCGACAAGCCCAACTGTGGTGTAGTGATTTGCACCCCGTTTATCCACCTCGCTTCCATCGCACAGTTCCTTGATCAGGACATCATCGGTCTGGGCGCTGAGAACTGCGCAGACAAGGAGAAGGGCGCTTTCACTGGTGAGGTAAGTGCCGAGATGGTGAAGAGTACTGGTGCCCAGTACGTCATCCTGGGTCACTCAGAACGTCGTGAGTACTACAAGGAGACTCCCGAGATCCTGAAGGAAAAGGTGCTGCTGGCTCAGAAGAACGATCTGAAGGTAATCTTCTGTATCGGTGAGAGCCTGGAGGAGCGCGAGGCTGGGAAGCAGAACGAGGTAGTGAAGGCCGAGCTCGAGGGTTCAGTATTCAACCTCTCTGAGGAGGACTTCCGCAAGATCGTTATCGCCTATGAGCCCATCTGGGCTATTGGTACTGGCAAGACCGCTACCGCTGAGCAGGCTGAAGAGATTCACGCTTACATCCGTTCAATCATTGCCGAGAAGTACGGTCAGGCTGTAGCCGACGACACTACTATCCTCTACGGTGGTAGCTGCAAGGCAAGCAACGCTCCTGAACTGTTTGCCAAGCCCGACATCGATGGTGGTCTGATTGGTGGTGCTTCACTGAAGGCTGCTGACTTCAAGGGTATCATCGACGCTTGGAAGAAGTAAGACGTGAGACGGCTTATTATCATACTGACACTGTGTTTCGGCTGTATCATGGCAGCCGATGCACAGTCGTCTTTCACCCAGCGGCTACAGAAGAGCAATGCTGGCGAAGGCAAGGTGACCGTCACACAGAGCAAGGCTATCGACGAACTTGTGAACGGTCCCGTCCAGCAGCAGGCAGTTCCCCAGAAACAGACTGACAGAACCGGGACTGATTCTGCAACAAAGCAAGATAAGGCAACAGATAAGCTGACAGCAGAGACTCCTGCCACTATCGTGATTCCTGACACCACCGACCACAAGAAAATGATAAAGGGTGGCTACAAGACCAACGGCTACAGGGTTCAGGTGTTTGCAGGAGGCAACTCAAGAAATGACCGCGTGAAGGCAGAGAAAACAGGCAGCGAGATCAAGGCTCTCTTCCCTGGTGAGCCCGTCTACGTACATTTCTACTCGCCAAGATGGATCTGCCGCATGGGCAACTACCGTACTTACGAGGAAGCCCATGAAGTGTTGAGCCGTGTGAAAAACCTCGGCTATCAGTCGGCCATCATCGTCAAAGGAAAGATAACCCTACCATATCCATGAGCCAGGAAACAGAACTTCAGCCCTACCGCGAAGGGCTTGACAAACTCGCGGAGCACTATCGGGACATACTCACGCTCCTTGGCGAAGATCCGGAACGTGAAGGACTCCTCAAGACGCCATTGCGCGTTGCCAAGGCCATGCAGGTACTCACCAGAGGATATGAGATGGATGCCCACAAGGTGCTGACAGATGCACTCTTCAAGGAAGACTACTCGCAGATGGTCATCGTGAAGGACATCGACTTCTTCTCACTCTGCGAGCATCACATGCTGCCTTTCTACGGCAAGGCTCACGTGGCATATATTCCCAACGGCCATATCACAGGACTCTCCAAGATAGCCCGCGTGGTCGACATCTATGCCCACCGGCTGCAGGTTCAGGAACGGATGACGCAGCAGATCAAGGACTGCATCCAGCAGACCCTGAAGCCCCTTGGCGTGATGGTCGTCATCGAGGCCAAGCACATGTGCATGCAGATGCGTGGCATCGAAAAGCAGAACAGCATCACCACCACCAGCGACTTCAGCGGTGCCTTCTATCAGGCAAAGACAAGACAGGAATTCATGAACTTAATACACAATAATCAATTATAACTATCATTATGTATCAGGCAGACAGAGGAAATTACAGGACGAACGAGTCCATGACAAAGGCATTCAGACACAGTTGTCTCGGCAAACTGGTTTTTCTGGGAGGCATTCTCATCGTTTTGATGTTTATCGCCTACATCACCACTCCGACAGAGAAGGAGATGATTGCAGAGATGGAGGACAACATCATGCAGTGTCTTGAAGAGAACGACAGCATCGAGGGCGATGCCATCGACGACTATGTACACAACATCGGCTTTATCTTTACGACAGCAGACACCACCCATGTGATAGAAGAAGTCAAGGAGGCCTACCGCAAGTTCAATCGTCTGGAGCCCTACCGTCACACTTTCTATGCCACAACATACATCTTCAATAATCTGCATCCGGAAGGCATACGCGTAGGCTTCGGTGCTTTCGGCTTGGTGATTCCAACCGTCAAATATAAGGACTTGCTGCTCGATGTCGGCCCTGTACACAAAGGCTACGACCAGAAGTTGAACCGTAACATCGGCGTTCCTGACACAGACATGGGCCATAACCCTGCCATCCAAGAATTCCATTACCAACGGAATCCCGACGACTGATGAAGATTGTCGTATCCAAGGAGATTGAGGACGTTTGTCCAGGCTTTGCCGGCGCTGCCGTAGAGGCTCAGGTGGTCAATACAGCGTATTGCCGGCAGCTTTGGGATGAGATTCACAGCCTTGAAGACCGATTTCGTCAGGAACTGACGACAGAGAGTCTGAAAGAACAGCCCAGTATTGCTGCCACCCGCCGTGTCTATAAGGCCTGTGGGAAGGATCCCTCACGCTACCGTCCTGCCAGCGAGCAACTGATCCGTAGGATGCTACAGGGCAAGGGACTCTACCAGATTGACACACTCGTCGATCTCGTCAACCTTGCCAGCATCGCCTTCGGCTACAGCATCGGCGGCTTCGATGCCGACAAGTTCGTTGGCGATACGCTGACATTAGGCATCGGCAAGGAAGGGGAGCCTTATGAGGGAATCGGCCGTGGCATGCTCAATATTGCGGGGCTGCCCGTTTACCGCGATGCCCTTGGAGGCGTTGGCACCCCTACCAGCGACCATGAGCGCACCAAGATGACACTCGCCACCACCCATCTCGTCGTCCTGATCAACGGCTATGACGGCAACAGAGAGCGTGTGCTCGACAATGCCCATTTCATTCAGGATCTCCTCAGGAAATACTGCCAGAGCGATGGCGGCAGTGTCACGACCTACAACTATATATAAATATGTACATCGCTATCTACACACTCACTTCAGGACTCCACGACGAGCAGGCCGTTGGAGCCGTCACCAAGGCTTTCTTAGACAGCCTTGACATCGATTACGAGTTCAAGGACAACGACTATACCGATTATGGCAGTCATCCGCTCGACTTGATCTATGTCCGGACAGGCGGTACTGAAGGCATATTCAGGAAGCTGCTTCCTCATTTGCAGGAAAAGTCTGATACTCCCTTCTATCTGCTGACTTCAGGCAAGAGCAACTCATTGGCCGCATCGATGGAGATCCTCTCTTACCTGCGACAGAACGGCATCAAGGGAGAGATCATACATGGCAGCCCAGATTACATCACCAGGCGGATACACCTGCTGAAAAGCGTCAGCGAAGCCAGGAAGCAACTGAAAGGCAGCCGTCTTGGCATCATCGGAATTCCTTCAGACTGGCTCATTTCCAGTCATGCAGACAAGGGCATCGTCAGGGAACGGCTGGGTATCGAACTGCTGGATATTCCGATGGAAGAACTGCTGGAGGTCGTCAATGGCCCGCTTGAGGTAAAAACCGAGGAAACCTCCGACAACCAGTTTATCAAAGCGGCCCTTCCTGGTGCAAACAGAATTTATGCTGCCCTGAAAGTAATCGTTGAGAGGCACCAGCTTAACGGGTTTACCATCCGCTGCTTCGACCTGCTGACAGCCATCAAGAATACAGGATGCCTGGCATTAGCCAAATTGAACGCCGAAGGAATCATCGCCGGATGCGAAGGCGACGTGCCAGCCATGCTCTCCATGAAGATCATCCAGTCGCTGACAGGTGTGTCAGGGTTTCAGGCCAATCCCTCATCCATCGACCCGGAGTCAGGCGAGATGCTCCTTGCCCATTGCACCATTCCCTTGAATATGGTTGAGCGCTATGAGTTCGACACCCATTTCGAATCAGGCATCGGCATAGGCATCAGAGGCTATATGAAAGAAGGCCCTGTCACCGTCTTCAAGGTCTCAGGCGACCTGTCCCGCTGTTTCATCGCAGAAGGCGAATTGGTCAGCAACCAAGCCAAGCCAGATCTTTGTCGTACCCAGCAGGTCATCAAACTGTCGGATAAAAGTCAGACAGAGTACTTCCTGACCGAGCCGATCGGCAACCATCACATCATTGTTTCAGGCCATCACAAAGAAGTGCTCAAGGAGCTTCTGTCCGTTTTATAACCTCATCTGAACAGATACTGGGCAAACTCGTGGAGCGACTTGCGCCACACCTGCCACTCATGATCGCCAGGATAAGAATTGAAACGGACCTCTACCCCACCGTCACGCATCTTCTTCACGATGTTGCGCGTATATTCGATGCGGGGATCCTGCTCACCACAGCTCACAAAGAAAACATCTAATTGTTCATTGAATGCCTTCGTATTGGTCAGCATGCCTGGAACTTCTTTCTCCAGATCGAAATCCGAAGCACCGGCAATGCCCCCAAACATACCGGTAGAGAAAACGCCTACGTTGGCAAAAACCTCAGGAGAGCGCAGACCGATGTAGAAAGACTGTCCTCCACCCATCGAGAGTCCACACATGGCCCGACTCTTACGGTCTTTCTTCACTCGGTAGGTCTTCTCCACATAGGGAATCACATTCTCCAACAGTTCGCTACGGAAATTCTGCATGCCCTGCCAGCTGTAACCACCGCCTAAGCCTCCGTTACGTCGCTGCACGTTACTGTTCGAGCTCACCACAATCATCGGCACAGCCTTGCCTGCCGCAATCAGATTGTCCATGATCTGCGCCGTACGCCCCTGCTCCATCCATCCGCGATGGTCTTCGCCACCACCATGCTGGATATAAACCACAGGATACGTCTGCGCACTCTCGTTATAGCCTGCCGGGGTATAGACCATAAGCGGGCGCCAAGCCTCGTCCACCTTACTATAATAATAGACGGTGCGCACCTCACCATGAGGCACATCCTGAACCTCAAAGTCGTCCGTCCCTGCCTCCTGAATCTCAATCGCGCTCGACCACCGGCTGCAACCATAGAATGTCTGGCTCGCAGGATCAGCTGTCGAAACGCCGTCAACTATCAGGAAATAGTAATGGAATCCTGGCACCTGCGGCTTGGTGGTCACAGTCCATGTGCCGTCATCCGACTTCTGCATATCATATTTCGTGCCACAGAGGTCTATCTGCACCTGCTGCGCCTGTGGAGCTTTCACACGGAACATCACGCTGTTGTCCTTCAGTACCCGCGGATACGACCCACGATTCACGTTGGTTACTGGGGAGTACGACCCCTCAGGGAACGTCTCCTTCTGAAAACCCTGTGCTGCCATCTGTGTGCAGACTATGGCCGTCAACATCGCGGCCAGAATCATTCGTTTCTTCATCATTCTATTGTAATTTTATCGTTTCTTTATTTTAGCATTGTCTCCAAAGCCGCAGTCCAGTCCTCATTGTTTTGTGGACAGAGGGTCTGCATCCCCAATGCTTTAGCGGCTTCCACATTTCTTGGCCCGTCGTCCACAAAGAGGGTCTCCTCGGGCAGGGCTTGCTGTCCTTTCAGCATCATCTCGAAAATCTCGCGACGAGGCTTCATCACCTTGCATTCATAACTCAGGTATAAGGCATCGAAGAAATAGCCGATGGGATGGCCCTCGCCGTCAAAGTCTTTGTCGGCCCACTGCATCATGAAAGGATTCGTGTTCGACAGCAGACACACCTTGTAGCCTAGCGATCTCAGACTGAGAATTGCCTCCAAGTTTTGTTTCGGCACATAGTCCACATAGCCGTGCCAAGCCTGATAGCAATCGTCCATCGTCAGCTCTTTACCAATCAGCAGACTCAATTCCCTTCGGAAATCCTCTGTTGAGATGCGTCCCGACTCTAAATCTCCGAAAATACCCTTCTGCTCAAAGGCATCCAGCCGCTGACGCGCATCCTTCAAGCCGATCTCCTCAAACATCCTTATGGCCTTTTCATAACTCAGTGCCAGCACCACGCCCCCCAAGTCAAATGCAATATTTCTGATTTTCTTCATATCGGCAGCAAAGATACGAATTTACGAGTAAAAAGCCAAATTTATAGCCATATTTTAGCCGATTCCTTCCTCGTCGGTGGCATACCATGGGTTACCGCGCTAGCAGATTCCACACACTGTATAACACTATAACGCCATAACGCTATGACATTTCTTACACCTAAAGGTATAAGCAAGCAAGCTCGAGCGAGTGTTGGTGGATAGTACATGGAAGTGGGGAATTCTATTTTATACTATATTATATATTTATAAATATATAATATAGTATAAAATATATATGAAGAATTTCGGCTATAGCGCTGGGAGTAAAAGTAATAGTGTTATAGTGTAAAAGCGTAATAGTCAATGTCTGGCCGCGGTCATAGCCGACCTGATCGACGATCGTAGCCGACTAAGCCGTTCGAATGGCACTCGCTGTTCCGTCATTTTAATATTTGAAATAAATCGGAAATGATTTTGAGAAAAGCTTGGAATGCATGAATAATTTCGACCTGTACGGTTGAATAATTTCGACCTGTACGGTTGAAATGTCTGTTCAGCTTGCTATCCGATAGATAATCCGATGCATAGCCATCCATTCCTCCATTTCTCCGTTGATCATTGTTGCGTTAATAACAGCAAGTGCTCCACTTCC
>JAEEGG010004871.1_pt1 | contig 32371 bp, 25 predicted proteins | sample 9134161 | NCBI WGS metagenome assembly JAEEGG01 (sample SAMN16246543, study PRJNA631951) | gut metagenome | biome: gut microbiome; feature: rumen; material: CR-attached | host: Bos | place: Iran: Karaj | collected 2018-10 | reverse complement strand
TTCTCGTGGGTTGCCACGCCGCATTCGACGCAGTAGGCGGTCGCCAGTCCGCGGGATTCGGCGCAGATCTGGACGCTCTTGCCGGCGGTGCCCGTTGCCAGCTCTTTTATAGGCAGATCCTGGTGGATCTGGCCCATGACGGCCTGCCATATGTAATACGCGGCGCCCTTTTCTTCGGCCTGCATGGACTTCTGCGAGGGATAGCCGTACCATACGGCGGCGGTGTAATATCCGGTATATCCTACGAACCAGTAGTCGTAGGAGTTAGACGTCGTACCGGTCTTGCCGGCGGCGGGGATCAGCGTGCCGTCACTGGTATATATCTTGGCCTTGCGCGCGGTGCCGCCGTAATCGTCGTCCATAACGGAAGTCAGCAGCGAAGTCATAATGGAGGCGGTCTGGGCGTCGTCGTATACCACGTGAGACTCGGAAATGTTGTCGATCAGCACGTTGCCGTCGGAATCCAGCACCTTGGTGAAAGTGATGGGCTCATGATAGATGCCAGTGCCGTTGGAGAAAGGCACGTACGCGGCGCACATCTCCATGGCGCACACGCCGTTGGTAAGGCCGCCCAGCGCCACCGAGATCTGAGTCTCGCCGGTCCTGTCGATGCCCGAGCGCTTCAGGTACTGGAGGCACATAGGAATGTTGTCCTTGTACAGCTTCACCGCGGCAACGTTGCAGGAGATGGCAATGGCCTGGCGCACCGATATGGTCCCCCTGAACTTCTTGTAAGAGTTCTTGGGCCAGGGCCGCTCGGGATTGTCCGGATCGAGGTAGGATTCCTCGTCAACTATAGTTGTGGCCGTGGTGATTATGTGCTGGTCGATGAGGGGCGCGTACACCAGGATCGGTTTGATGGAAGATCCGGGCTGCCTGTGGGCGTTGGTAGCGTAGTTGTACGCCAGGTTCGTGGTCTTGGGCCCGTAGCCGCCGTACATCGCCTTGACCTGGCCCGTGTACTGGTCCATTATGACGATGGCCGCCTGGGCCTTGTCCGTCAGCGCAGAATACTGATAGTTCACGGGGAAATTGTCGTCGTTGTTGAACTCCCGGTCAACGATCGCCTGCATATCTCTGTCCTGGGTGATGTAGATCCGGATGCCTCCGCCGTAGATCATGCCGTTGGCCTCGCTCTTGGTGTAGCCCCGCTCCATGAAAGCGTCGCGCACGTCGGTGATCACCGCGTCAACAAAGTAGCTGTACAGCGCGTAGGAGGACCCGGCCTCGTACTCTTCGTTGAATTCCAGCTTGGTCTGGATGGCCTCGATGTACTCCTCTTTCGTTATGTTGCCCAGTTCCAGCATCTTGTCCAGGATGATGATCTGGCGCTTGTATCCGTTCTGGCGTCCCAGCGTGGTGTGAGGAGCGTATTTGCCCGGGTTGTTGGTGATCCCGGCAAGGTACGCGCACTCGGCCAGGGACAGTTCTCCCACGTTTTTGCCGAAATACGCCCTGGCTGCGGCCTGAACGCCGTAGCAGTCGCGCCCCATATATATGATATTCATATATTTTTCAAGGATCTCTTCCTTGGAATAGTCTTTCTCGAGCAGGTACGCGCGCCACATCTCGGAGATCTTCCTGAGCACGCTCTGTTCGTCGTCGCCCGTGGCGTTCTTGATCAGCTGCTGCGTGATGGTGCTGCCGCCGTAGGAGCCGAATCCGGGAAGCATATACGCTACGATAGCCGAAAGCGAACGCTTCACGTCAACGCCCGGATGGCTGTAGAATCGCTCGTCCTCGATGGCAACGAATGCGTCTCTCAAGTATTTGGGCACGTCGTCGAATGATACCAGCACGCGGTTAACGTTGCCGGTACCTTTCAGGGCAATAGGTTCTTCCAGCCCTTCGTCGTTTATGTACGTCACAGGCTTCCCGTCCGGGTAATAGATGAACGAGGTCAACGACGCGGTCTCCAGCTGTATGTCCGTGACCGGCTCGGTGGTGCTGATGCAGGCGGTAACAAGCCCCACCACGGCTCCTCCGGCAACGCATATGGCGATGAGGACGGCAATGAGCGCGACCTTCAGGGCAACGCTGAATATGTGCCATACCACCTTGAGGAATATGACAACCGGGTTCTTATATTCGTATTGCGCCTCTTCTACGTTGCTGCGCTTGAACCTCTGTCTGCTCCGCTTCACCGACCTTCACCTCCTGCCGCAGTCATACGAGTTCAGTTTATTATATCACAGAAGCGGGCGGGTGTCTACTGAGGGGAGCGGCTGTTGCCTTTAGAGAGTGATATTCGACTGCGGCGAGTGATATTCATCCTTCGGATGAGTGATATTCGACTTCGTCGAGTGATATTGCGCGGGGCGCAGTGATATTCGGCCTGACGGCCGAGTGATGTTCATCCTTCGGATGAGTGATATTCGACTTCGTCGAGTGATATTGCGCGAGGCGCAGTGATATTCAGCCTGACGGCCGAGTGATGTTCATCCTTCGGATGAGTGATATTCCGCTGCGCGGAGTGAGGTCGAACACCGGCGCCTTAACTGAAAGCACCTGGGTTCAGCTAAATTCGCGCTTGCGCGCGAGCTAAATTGTTCGCTTGCGCTCACAGCTAAATCGAACCCTGACAGGTCAGGTAAGAGTGTCAGAGTCCGGCGAAATTGCCGCTTTGCGGCAGCGAAATTGAAAGCCGTTGGCTTTCAGCTTAATTCGTCCTGCGGACGAGCAAAGGCGGATTTGATCTCAAGCTCATTTTGAGCTATCAGGCAGCGCAACTTTTACGAAAACGCCCAGAAATCCGGGTTAAGAGGCAAATTCTGGGCGTTTCTCGCTCATTTCTGGCTTTGAGACAGCGCCACCTTTATGAAAACGCCCAGAAATCCGGGTTAAGATGTAAATTCTGGGCGTTTTGCGCTCATTTCTGTCTTTGAGACAGCGCCACCTTTATGAAAACGCCCAGAAATCCGGGTTAAGAGGCAAAAACCGGGCGTTTCGCGCTCGTTTCTGGCTTTGAAGCAGCGCCGCCTTTACGAAAACGCCCAGAAATCCGGATTAAGAGGCAAATTCTGGGCGTTTTGCACTCATCTCTCACTTCGAGACAGCGCAAGGCCCTTGGCACAGGCGAAGGAAGTGTTTCGCAGCACGCAGTGCGCAATATTACTCGTGCGTCAGCACAAACATCACTCATCCGAAGGATGATTATCACTCGGCGAAGCCGAATATCACTGCGCGAAGCGCAATATCACTCATCCAAAGGATTAATCTCACTCGTGCGTCAGCACGAATTTAGCTCGGCGAAGCCGAATTTAGCTGCGCCTCACGCGCAATTTAGCTCGCCCGCAGGGCGAATTTAGCTGAACCCTGCCTCATTCACTTAACCGGAAAGGGTTCAACTCTTCTTGTTGCGTTTTGTACCTTGCGTCCTTTGCGTTGTTGAAATATAATCAAGGCGACTGAAAGCTCGAGCACAGTCAAAAGAAGGTTGACGATCAACGATCAGCTGTTGACGATCAACGATCAGCTGTTGACGATCAACGATCAGCTGTTGACGATCAACGATCAACTGTTAACGATCAACTGTTGACGATCTACGATCAATTGTTAACGACCAACTGTTAACTATCGACGGTCGACGATCGACGGAGGCAAAGGCGCATGGGACCCGGGAGCCGGATCGCAGAAATAAGAAAAGAACGGGGATTGACCCAGCAGGAACTGGCGGAGAAGCTGTTCGTGTCCAGGGAGCTGGTGTGCAAGTGGGAGTCCGGCGAGAGGAAGCCGGACTACAGGACCGTTGAGCAGATCGCGGCGGCGCTGGGGGTCGACCCGGAGCGGATAGTCAGCGAGGAGGACGTCATACTGGAGGAGCTGGCGGAATGCCTGCCTTCGGAGGGGGCGCCGGGCAACGGGGCCGCGGTGGCGTCGATTCTGAACCGCTTCCTGAAGACGCTGCCGGACAAGGCCTGCGACGTTTTCGTCAGACGTTACCGGTTCCATGAGACTCCGGCGGAGATCGGTGAAAGGTACGGCGTCGGGGACAATTACGTCCGCTCCGTGCTGGCCAGGACCCGCAGGAAGTTGAAGAAGTATCTCAAGGAGGTGCAATGATGAACAGAAATGATCTATATAACGCATTCAACGACGTTGACCAGAAACTGGTCGAACGCTCGGAGACGGGGGCGTCTTTCGCCGGAACGGCGCGGAAGCGCAGCAGAGGCAGCGGCAAGAGCGGCTGGAACGTATTGTCCCCCATACTGGTGGCGGTGGCGCTGATAGCGACGTTGACCGTGATCACGGTGGCGGTGATGAAGAACCGGAACAACGGCAGCAAGCGTGATCCGCTGGTGAACGTGCCTACGGAAGGCCCGTCCGATGAGGTGAACGGCAATACATCGGATCCGGACCAGGCCGTTGATCCCAACGCGGCGGCGTCCTATTTCGTAGCATTCAGAAAGAGCAACGGGACCGTTGACTATATGCTTTTCTTTAAAAACGGCGACGGCAGCGGCCGCGCCGAACAGTACCGGCTGGAAAACGCCGGCGGCGAAAACAGGCTGGCGAATTACGAAACTGTGGCAAAGGGCGAGAAGCTCGGAGAAGCCCGCGTATCGGCCAACGTTATGCGCACCGTGGCGGAACTGATCGGAAACGACGCCTCGATCATGGCTTTCGACGCCCACGGCAGCGAGCTGCCTTCGGACAGCGTCTCTTTCGCCACCAAAGACAACGATTTTTCCGTCATGATCTCTTCCGGAATCTATGAAGAGACCGGCGACCCCAAGGAACGGAACCTGCTGCTCAGTTATTATGAGAGCTGGACAGGACTGGCGAATGAGAACATGCCGGAGGCGTCTATCGCGCTGCTTTTCGCCGCTAAAGGAGTATGCAGCATCCCGGGTGCCGAAACGGGTTATCGCCCCGGAGAAGGTGCGGACAGAACGATAGAGACGGTATCACTGAACCACAAAGATGGCACATTGGCCTTCGTGCTGAGTACGAGCTACGATTCTGAGTGTCCAGGGTATATATTGACGCTGGCTGCCGACAATTTCGGATTCGAACTATACCGCTGCTTCGAGTCACCGTATCTGTACTTTTCAGACGACAATTCGATACGGGCGGAGAGGCTGATTTCCGTCAATAACAATCCCTCCCTGCTGCCCCTTGTCCAGCTGCTCCTGGCAAGCAAACGCATGGAGACCTTTGAGAATGATCAGATCGCGACCGTTAACAGCGAGACGACGCCGGGCATGTACAAAAGGATAATGATGCTGGCGGTGCTGTACGGCGTGGACGGATATATTGACGACGATTTCGACGCTGCCGGACTGTTCCGTGCCGCTAAATCTCCCGCCACACCGACGCCCACGGCAACGGCCGTTCCCCAGACGCCTCCGCTCACGTCCACGCCAACGATCTGCATCGAAACGCCCGTACCGACGGATCCGCCCCGCACCGATCCCCCGCATACCGATCCTCCTCCGCATACCGATCCTCCCGCCTCCCCCGCCGGCGACGAAGAATTGATCACACTGTCGCGGCAGGCTTTGACGGAGCAATATCCGGAGTTCGCCGGATTGCCCTTCGACCGCCTGAACGTCACTGTCAGCCGCATGTATGACGACAACAGCTGGTGGTACGTGCGGTTCATTATAACGCTGGGCGGCAAGAACCTTAACTGGTACTACGAATATGAGTATCACAACGGCAGGTATACGCCTAAATATCGCAACGGCACCGACTTCCCTGACATGTATCCGGAGCGCTGCTACCCGGAAGGGCTTATGCGTTACGAGATCTCTGCCGAGCAGATGGCAGGGTATGAAGCCGCGCTCATTCAGCAGATAAGAGATCAGATCGTGCCCGGAAAGCTGAAAGAACCGGGCGATCTCGAGCAGAGTTTCAAAAGCTACTGCCACTGGGAGGTCAGAGACGGGTGGCTCTGTCTCTATACCGAAGTGATATCCGATACCGTTGACCCCGAGTCGTTCGAGTACGGCTGTCGGGGACATGCACACCTGTTCGGAAGCGTGCAGGTGGTGGATCTGTCGACGCTCTGACGGCGCAGACACGCAGAAGCACGACTTCATATTGCCCCTTCGCGGCCCGGCGGCCTTGACCTGCCGGACCGCTTTTATTTGACTAAAACGCTGTTCCGTCATATAATTAACGCGTTAAAAGCTCGGCAGGATACGGCACGTTGATTTGCCGGAAAACGCGCCGTGCAAAACAGCGCCGCGTTGATCGACGCGGCCCTCATAACGGGAGCACGGAAGCATGGACGACAACAGAGAATCTAAACCCCCCAGGCCGCCTCATTTGTTCAGAAGGTTTGTCCAATACTATCAGCCGCATAAAAAGGCGTTTGCTCTCGATATGCTGGCTTCGCTTTTCATTTCGCTCATCGGAATGGTCTATCCGGTGATCACCAACCTGATGCTGAACGACTACATACCCAACAAGCTGTACGGCGCCATTATTGCCGCCGGATCTGCCGTACTGGGACTGTACATAGTGCGCATGCTGCTGAGGTATTTCGTCCAGTACTGGGGCCATATGATAGGCGTGGGAATGCAGGAACAGATGCGTTCCGACCTGTTCGCGCACCTGCAGAAACTGCCTTTCTCCTTCTTTGACGACCACGAAACGGGCAAGATATTGACCCGGATCACCAGCGACCTTTTCGACGTCAGCGAGCTTGCCCATCACGGCCCGGAAAATCTTTTCATCAGCTGCATAATGATCGTGGGGTCCTTTATATACCTTAGCACCATCAACGTGCAGCTTACGCTGATCATTTTCGTCTGCGCCCCCGTGCTGGCGGTGGTGGCCGGGATCTGCCGCAAGAAGATGCGCGAGGCGTTCACGGAGCGTCGGAAGACCACGGCAATGATCAACGCTTCTATCGAGAGCTCCATCACCGGCATACGGGTCACCAAGGCATACACGAATTCGGAGAAGGAGCAGGAAGAGTTCGAGAAGAGCAATTCGCTGTTCAGGGAGGCCTGCCGCAAGTCGTACAAAGCCATGGCCCGGTTCCATTCTTCCACCTCCTTCATTACCGACGCGTTCAACGTGGTGATACTTATCGCCGGCGGCCTGTATCTGTACGCGGGCCGCATCAATTTTGGAGAATATTCTACTTTCATCGTGTCCGTGAACCTGTTCATTTCCCCCATCACCACACTGATCGGATTCATGGAGCAGTACCAGAACGGCGTCACCGGCTTCGCGCGGTTCCTGGAAATAATTGACGAGCCGCCCGAAGAAGACGCGCCCGGGGCAATATCCCTTGACCGCGTGGAGGGCGACATCGACATTGACGACATTCACTTCAGCTACGGCGCGGGCAACGTGATCGACGGCATCTCGCTTCACGTGGAGAAGGGCAAAAAACTGGCTCTCGTGGGTCCCTCCGGCGGCGGCAAGACGACGCTCTGCCACCTTATCCCCGCCTTCTATCCGTTGACGGAAGGCAGCATCAGGATCGACGGCATCGACGTCCGGGACGTCACCCGGGAATCGCTCCGAAGAAACATAGGCATCGTTCAGCAGGACGTGTTCCTGTTCGGCGGGACCATCCGGGACAACATTATGTACGGCCGCCTGGACGCCACGGAGGAAGAGATGATCGAGGCCGCCAAACGGGCCAATATACACAACTACGTAATGACACTGGAGAAGGGCTACGACAGCGAGATAGGCGAACGGGGCGTGAAGCTCTCCGGCGGCCAGAAGCAGCGGCTTTCAATCGCGAGAGTGTTCCTTAAAGATCCCGCCATATTGATACTTGACGAGGCCACTTCCGCGCTGGACAACACCACCGAGATACTGATCCAGGAGTCTCTTGACGAACTGTGCAAGGGCCGCACCACCATAGTGGTCGCGCACCGCCTGTCAACGATCCGCAACGCCGACGAGATCGCGCTGATCTCCGGCGGCAAGGTGGTGGAGCAGGGCACCCACGAGGAACTGATGGCCATTGACAACGGCATATACAGGCAGTTATACTCGCTCCAGTTCCGTGAGGAAGACGGCGTCGACAACGGCTTCGCTCCGGACCGGGGCAGTTTCGCTGCCATCGATACTTAAATGCCGACGGGCATGATCGGATAAATATACGAAAAAGAAGGGGTTTTTATGGAATTAAAGGGCAAGAAAATCAATTTCCTGGGCGACAGCATCACTCAGGGCTGCGGCACCGACTACAGGTTCGACGAAATGATCGCAGAGCAGACCGGGGCGATTTGCCGGAATTACGGCATCGGAGGCACCCGTTTGGCGAACAATTTCTACGTGTCCGCGAATCCGGAGTTCGACAAGTATTTCGCCAGCAGGATACCCGATATGGATCCCGACGCGGACGTTGTCGTAGTGTTCGGCGGCACCAACGATTTCGGCCACGGAGACGCCCAGATCGGAATGATGACCGACCGCACCGTTGACACGTTCTACGGCGCCGTGCACAGGACAATAATCGACCTGAAAGAAAAGTATCCCAGGGCCGAGATCGTGTTCATCACTCCCCTTCACCGCCTGAACGAGGACGATCCGCGGGGCGACGGCGTCAAGCCCGTTGGGTCCAACGCGCCTTTGAAGCTGTACGTGGATATCATCCGCGAGGTGTGCGAGTATTATTCGATCCCGGTGCTGGATCTGTGGAAAGATTCGGGCCTGCAGCCTAAGATCCCGGTGATACAGGAGATATATATGCCGGACGGGCTGCATCCTTCGAGAGCCGGGCACGAGATAATCGCGTCAAGGCTGATCGGGCTGCTGAAGGCGCTGTGAGGCCGAGGGCGAAAGCCGGAAGAGTATGCCTGAAACGAAAAACGCGCAATTGAAAGGCCGCGGCACGGTAGCAAGCCGTGCCGTTTTTATTGCCTTTCCGCCACGCGCGGCGATACGGGAAATATATTTCCCGGGAAATTCGGGAAATATCGTACGATATGCTTGAAAAAATCGTACGGTTTGTATATGATATAAACGTGAAACCTCAGGAGGGATCTGTTATGTCAATCACCGCCACTGAATTGAAGAGCAACCTGGGAAAGTACCTGCTGCTTTCCGCCACGGAAGATATCTATATCACCAAAAACGGAAAAGTGATATCAAAATTGACGAATCCTTTCCAGGAGCGGGAGGATATCGCCCGGTCGCTGTTCGGGATACTTCCGGACGGGTTGACTCCGGAACAGGCCGAAGCGGAAAGGCTGGGCGGGATATGAAAGCATTGATCGACACGTGCGTCATCGTTGACGTGCTGCAGTCGAGAGAACCTTTTGCCGCCGACGGCCGGAAACTGTTTCTCCTTGCGGCGGATCAAAGGTTCGAGGGATGCATCACCGCAAAATCCGCCACAGATATATATTATCTGACCCACCGACTCACTCACGAGGACAAGGCTTCGCGCACCGTGCTGGGCAAACTTTTTGTGCTGTTCGACGTGGTGGATACGGCGGGGATAGATTGCCGCCGGGCGCTCCCTTCAAAGGTGTCGGATTATGAAGACGCGGTAATGATCGAAACGGCGGTCAGGACGGAAGCCGACTGTATAGTTACCAGAAACGCGCGTGATTATTCCGGGTCTCCCCTGCCGGTCTATCTGCCTGGTGAATTTGTCAGGATGATCGAAGAAGAACAGCGATCCGACCGCTGATCGAAAAAATCCCGCACTTTATCTTTTTTAAAATTTGCTGTATCTCGACTGTTTTGAAATGTTCAGCACCAGCCCCATACTGGCCATCATTATCCACAGCGACGTGCCGCCGTAACTGAAGAACGGCAATGAAATACCGGTGACGGGCATCAGGCTGCTGACCACCGCCAGGTTCAGGACCACCTGTATGGCAACGTTGGTGATGATGCCGAATGAGAGCAGCGCGCCGTACAGATCCGGGGCGTTGTGGGAGATCTTATATCCGCGCCAGATCAATATTCCGAAAAGCGTTATGACCAGCAGCACTCCCACCAGGCCCAGCTCCTCGGCAAGTATCGAGAAGATGAAGTCGTTGTAGGGCTCGGGGAGGTACAGGTATTTCTGCACGCTCTTGCCGAAGCCGCGGCCGAAGAGGCCTCCGGAACCGATGGCGTAGAGCGACTGGGTGGCCTGGTACGTGTCCGCTTCGCTTTCGGCATTGCCGCCGTGCGCGGAGATTCGGTCCATAATGTATTCGAAGGACAATTTGTCGTTGCTCTTGAAGAAGAGGAACAGGGCAAGCACCGCCAGCGCCACCAGGAGGACCGCCGCCGCCCAGGTGCGGAATTTGACTTTGCCCGCCAGCATCATTGCCGCGGTGATGGCAACGATGATGACGACGCAGCTGACGTGGGGCTCGAACACCAGCAGGGCAACGTTGATCCCCACGGGAATGACGAAAATGTACAGGCCGCGCAGGCCGATGGCTTTTTCCCGGAGCCCGGGCCGCGAGAAAACGTACGCGAGATACAGCACCAGCGCCAGTTTGAGGATCTCGGAGGGCTGGAACAGGATGCCCAGCTTAAGCCAGCGGCGGGCGTTGTTGACGGTCCTGCCGGCGGGGGTCAACACCAGCGCCATCAGCACGGTGGAGACCGCGAACAGTATGACCGAGGCCCTGGCGATCAGCTTGTAATCTACCATGCTGGTCAGGAACATGAGGCCGATGCCCAGCACGGTGAAGACGATCTGGGTCTTCAGGACGTCGTAGGCGGTCGAGGTGGCGGACTTGGTGTAGGACGAGGGCGTGCTGGCGGAGAAGATCATCATCGTACCGATACCTACCAGAAGGACGACGCTTAGAAGCAGCCAGAAGTCCACCTGGGAGAAACTGATGTTCGTGTGTATGGAATCGTTGTACGCGCGTCTTTTGCGTGCCATTTACTGCCTCCGGGACCGTAGATCTCGTAAGTTTGCGGTGGTCGTCCGCTTAGCCGTTGACCGCCGGAACGTTGTCCGCCGCGCCGCCTGCCGCGGGAAAGTTGTCCGTCACCTGATCAGGCAGACGGTTAGATAAGTGAATACGCACATCACCAGCGTGAATATCCAGAACGTCCACACTACCCTTTTCTCGCTCCAGCCGGACAATTCGAAATGGTGGTGGATCGGCGCCATCTTGAACACTCTCTTTTTCCGGCCGGACAATTTGAACACGGACACCTGGATGATGTCGCTGAGCGCTTCGATGACGAATATCAGGCCGCCCAGGATGAGCAGCAGCGGCCTCCTCATTATAAGGGTCATGATGGCGATGCCTCCGCCCAGGGCAAGGGAGCCGGTGTCGCCCATGAAGATGCGGGCGGGGTTGTAGTTGAAGATCAGGAAGGCGATGAGGCCGGCGGCGCAGATGAAGCCGAATGCCTGCATGGAGGGATCGGCTCCCAGGGAGAAGGCGACGCAGGAGATCATGGCGTACACGATGGCGCTGATGCCGCTGCAGAGACCGTCAAGGCCGTCGGTGAGATTGACCGCGTTGGTGGTGGCCAGGAGCACGAATACGGCGTACGGGATGAAGAACCACTTGATATCCAGGTCGGCGGTGTGGCCGAACATGTCGAAGGTCAGGACCGTGATATTATCCCCGCCCTTGAAAAAGAGCCAGAAGGCCAGGCCCAGCGAAAGCAGCAGGAGGGCAAGCATTTTCTGCCAGGGGTAGAGGCCGTCTTTGCTGCGCTTTTTGATCTTGAGGAAGTCGTCGAGGAAGCCGATGAGCCCGTATCCGAACACGCAGACGGCGGGGACGATCAGCCCGTATTCCTTGCGGATCAGCGCGAAGATCACGCTGACGAGTATTATCGGGACGAGGAAGATCAGGCCGCCAATAGTGGGCGTCCCCTGCTTTTTCAGGTGGCTCTGGGGGCCGTCGTCCCGTTCGGTCTGGCGGGCCTTGAGCCTGCGCATCGTGGGTATGACCACCGGGCCCAGGGCAACGGCGGCGACGAACGTTATTCCCATCAGGATCAGTATTTCTGTGATGTTCATTTGTACGCTCCCTCTATCAGTTTCGAAATGTGGCCCATCTCCATTATGTGGGAACCTTTGACGAGAATGGCGACGGTCTTTCCGGTCTCCAGGGTCGGGTCAATGTATGCTTGCAGCGCGGCGAAGACGGCGTCAAATTCGGCGGCGGCGAAGGATTCGGCCGCGGGTTTGGCGACGGGGGCTCCGGCGGTGGTTTCGGCGGCGGTTTCGTTGAACGCTTTTGCGTAATCCAGCGCTTTTTCCCCTACCGTAAACAGTTTGTCGCAATATTTTGCCGCGGTGCGTCCCACTTCCCTGTGGAATTCCGGCGACCGGGGTCCCAGTTCCACCATGTCGGCCAGGGCGGCAACATGAACGTCCGCCTTTATGCCGTGGAGAACTTTCAGTGACGCGGGCATCGATTCGGGCCCGGCGTTGTACGCGTCGTCGATCAGCGTGATCCGTCCGTCAAGGAGTTTGACCGTGCGCTGGCGGATCGACCTGTCGCCGCCTGAATGCGCCGCGTAATTGACGATGGCCTCCACCGCTTCGGAGGCGGAGATGCCGAATATGCTGCCGGCCGCGATGGCTGCCAGGGAGTTGTAGATGTTGTGCTCGCCGGGGATCGGGAGAGAGACCTTAACGTTGCCCTCGGGGCAGATAAGCAGGTAGTTCACGCCGTCCTCTCCGCAGACCGTTTCGGCGGCCCGGAACGTGGACGTGGGGCCAAGGCCGAACGTGATGACGTCGAGGTTTTCGCAGCCGTATCCGGCGGCGATCTTCCGGAGGTTTTCCGTGTCGCGGAGCAGGTCGTTGTCGCCGTTCACTATGAGTTTGAACGGCTTGTCTTTCGGGAGCCTGGCGCCGCCGAGGGTGACTTCCATCTTGGCTTTGAGGATGTTTTCGCGGCTTCCCAGCAGTTCCAGATGGGCGTTGCCGATGGTGGTGATGACTGCGGCTTCGGGGCGCACGATCTTTTCCAGGTAGCTGATCTGGCCGAATCCGCGCATGCCCATCTCCGCCACGAATATTTCCGTGCCCGGGTCAAGAGACAGCGCCGTCATGGGGAGCCCGACTTCGTTGTTGTGGCTGAGAGGCGTTTTCTCCGCCTTGAATTCGGACGCCAGCACGGCGTGGACAAGCTCCTTCGTGGTGGTCTTTCCCACGCTGCCCGTCACCGCGATCCGCCGCATATCCGGCAAATATTCCTTGAGGTACCCTTCAGCAATATCCGCCAAAGCTTTCAGCGTGTCGTCGACAAGTATCGCCCGCCTGCCGTACCGTCCCTCTTCGAAACCCTTCCGGTCGCTGACGATCGCGCACTTCGCGCCCTTCTCTATCGCCGCGGCAACGTAATTGTGGCCGTCGAAATTTTCTCCCACGAGGGCAACGAACGCCTTTCCATTGACGTCGCCCCTGGAGTCGGTGGCAATGCCGTTTACGACAACGTTCGTAATATTTCCCGAATATTTCCCGCCGCAAAAGCGGGCGATCTCTTTAAATTTCATGCGCTCCTCCGGGCCGTTTTTTGCCGTTTGTCAGGACTCCGCCCTGTCCATTTCGTCGAGGACTTCCCTGACGACTTCTCTTTCGTCGAAGTGGATCGTCCTGTCCTTCAGGATCTGGTACGTTTCGTGGCCCTTGCCCGCCAGGATGATGACGTCTCCGGGAAGGGCGTGGGTGAGGGCGTACCGGATCGCCTCGCGGCGGTCGACTATGCATATGTACGGCGCGCCGGTGGGCTTGATGCCTGCTTCGAGATCGGCAACGATGGACGCCGGGTCCTCGCTGCGGGGGTTGTCCGACGTGATGATCGAAAAGTCGGCATACCTGCCGGCGGTCTCGCCCATCTGGGCACGGGGCCTGTTGCGGTCGCCGCCGCAGCCGAACAGGAACACGGTGCGCTTCGCGAATTCCTTGACCGTGGTCAGGATGTTGGTGAAGCTGTCGGGGTTGTGGGCGTAGTCGATGATGACAGTAAAATCCCGCCCCGTGGGGACCACTTCAGCTTTGCCCGATACGGCCACCGTACGAAGGCCTTCGAGGCAGGCGTCCTGGCGGATGCCGTTGAGCCGCATGGCGCCGTAGGCTCCGAGGGAATTGTATACGGAAAATCTTCCGGGGATGGGTACCCGGACGTGGACGGTCCTGTCGCCGGACAATACGTTCAGGGCGTTGCCGGACGCCGGCAGATCTTCTTCGAGATCGTACTCCACGCTGTCGGGATGGGTCAACACGTTGACGGCGCGGAAGGTGCAGCCTTCGCTCATTCCGAAGGTGTAGACTTCGCCGCCCAGAGCTGCCGTTGCCCGGTCGATCATAAACCCGGACCAGTCGTTGTCCCGGTTGATCACCGCCATCTTAGAAAGCTTGAACAGCTTCGCCTTGGCTTCCGCGTACTCGTTCATATCGGCGTGCTCCGTGGGTCCAATGTGGTCCCGGGACAGGTTAGTGAAAAGCCCCACGCGGAATTCGCAGCGGCCGACGCGGTCGAGGTTCAGGCCCTGTGACGAAACTTCCATCACGCAGTCGCCGATGCCGGCGTCGACCATTTTCTTCAGCAGCGGCTGTATTACGTTGGCCTCCGGAGTGGTGCGCTCCGTAGCGACCCGCTGTTCGCCTATATAGTTGCAGATGGTGCCGATCAGGCCAGACTCGCGCCCGGCCGCGGTCAATATCGAACGCATCATGTAGCTGGTGGTGGTCTTGCCCTTCGTGCCGGTGATACCGATGAGGTTCATGCTGCCGGAAGGATGGCCCGCCAGCACGTCCGCGATCTCGGCGATGGCTGAACGGGCGCTGGCAACTACGACAACGGGGATCAGCTTCCCCTGCCAGAGGATATTGTCGCCCTGCACGTAGCCCCGCTCCCAGGTCAGCACCTTGGCCCGCAGATGCTGGAAGTCGTCGGTCACCAGCGCCTCGGCTCCCCGCTCCAGCGCCTTCTCCGCGTAATCGTGTCCGTCAAGCACGTATCCTTTCACGCACACGAATATGCTTCCTATGCGGCAGCTCCTGCTGTCGATCTCCACGGTCTCGATCTGCGCGTTCCGGTTGGCGTCGCCCATTATCCTGGCGCCGGTCAATCCTTTCACAAGCTCCGACAAAATCATCTGTTCAACCTCCTCGCGGCAACGGTGCTCCTGGGCAACGGGGGACAGACCCCCGTTTCCGCCCGTTTTCGCATTTCGTTTTTTCGGCCGTTTTCGGCTATTTCAAAATATTACACGGGTTTTTCGAAAATTTACACGGAATTCACACGAATTTCCGGCGCTCTGCCGATCTTCGTAAATTCCCGTAAATTCCCGGAACGGGTACCTGTCCCCCGTTCGAGGCTGTCCCCCCGTCCGAGGGCTCATCCGAGCGACTCCGTGTCACTGTTTTCCACGGTCAGTTCCACAACGCTGCACTTCTCCACCTGGGTGCCCGGGACAATGTTTTGACCGATGACCGTACCGATATTTTCGGCGTGCATATTGAGCCCCAGCTGGGTCAACGTGGTGTAGGCGTCGGTGAGCGAGTAGCCGGTGAGGTCCGGCACACGCACCATCTCGCGAGACGTTTCGGCCTTGACGAAGAGGCGCACCGTAGAACCGTCAGTAATGTATTGACCCATCTCCGGCACCTGGGCGGCCACCGTCAGCGTCGACAGATCCGCATCCGCCGGCAGATCGGGGACCTCGTACACCAGGCCGGCGCGCTTGAGTTCCTTTGCCGCCTGCTCGATGGTCATATCCAGCACCTGGGGCACGTAGGACTTGACCATCATGGCCTTCTTGTCCAGCTCGGTGTACCGCCGTGCCACGCCCATGTACTCAAGGGTCTTTTCGATTATCTTGCCCACCGTCGGAGCAGCCTGGCGGCCGCCGGAAGCGCCGCTCTCCACGTCGGGATGGTCAAGCATCACCAGGACCACGATCTGAGGATCGTCCGCCGGAGCGATGCCGATGAAGGACGCGATGTAGCGCCCCGTCGACTCGGTCTGCAGCGTCTCGGAAGTACCGGTCTTGCCCGCCACACGGTAGCCGGAAACGTATGCGTTGCTGCCGGTGCCGTTGGCCACCACGTCCTCGAGGATAGCCATCATCTCCGCGGACGTCTCCTTCGAAATGACCTGACGCAGCGCCGTTGACTCGTACACCTTCACCGGGATGCCGTCGGAATCCTGAAGCTCCCGCACGATCCTGGGCTTGTAAAGCGTCCCGCCGTTGGCCAGGGCGCAGTAAGCAGTTGCCATCTGTATAGGCGTGATCTGGAAGCGCTGCCCGAAAGACATGACCGCCAGGTCAATATCAGTGGGATCCGAGTGCATGATGCTGGAGGCCTCGCCGGCGATCTCCAGCCCGGTGCGGCTATTGAATCCGTACGCGTCAATATATGAAAGATACGTGCTGAGTCCTATGTCCAGCGCCAGCCTGGCCAGAATGGGGTTGCAGGAATTCTTGATGGCGTCGGCGAATGTCTCCTGGCCGTGATCTCCGTCCTTCTTCCAGCAGTTGATCTCCCAGCCCCGCAGGATCAGCGGCGAATCCGTCACTTTAGTATTCGGCGTGACTTTGCCCTCTTCCAGGCCGATGGAGGCGGTGATCGATTTAAACGTGGAACCGGGCTCGTAGGTGTCGGTCAGCGCCTTGTTTCTCCAGACCGTGGTGCTCAGGATCTGGACGTCCTTCGAAGCGTTGCCGATCCACTCGGGATCGTCCACCCAGTCGGGTTTTCCGTAAGGGTCGTTAAGATCGAAATCGGGATATGACACCATGGCCAGCACGTCCGCATTCTTGGCGTTCAGCACGATGGCGCAGCCGCCCTCGAGCACGTTGTAGTCGGAGATCGCCTGCTTCAGCGCCGTCTCCGCGATAGACTGTATCTTCGCGTCCAGCGTCAATACCGGGTTCAGCCCCTTCTCCGCGTCGATCCTCCTGACCGAATCATAAGGAAGCTCGTTGCCCTTCGCGTCCACGCTTGTCATTATGCGCCCGTCAACGCCCGTAAGTTCGTCGTTGAACGCCACTTCCACGCCGCAGACCAGGCCCTGGTCGTCGCTGCCGGTAAAGCCCAGCACGTGCGCCGCCAGATTGCCCATTGGATAGATCCGCTTGGTGTCCTCGTCCACGTAAACGCCCTTGATATGATTCTCCGTGCGCCAGGCCTTGACCTCGTCGCCCAGCGACGTCTCGATCTTCCGCGCGATGACCTTGTACCTGCCGTTGGCCGAGATCTGCTCGAACACCCAGTCCTCCTCCAGCCCCAGCAGTTCCGCCAGGCCCGAAGCCACGATGTGCCGATACATATCCTTCGCCATGGCCTCGCTGTACACGTCATCCTTACCGGCAACGTAATTCTTGATATAATTGACGGCCGAATCCGTGATGATCGTGGGATCCACCGTCACCATATTCGCGGCAACGCTCACCGCCAGTTCCACGCCGTTGGTGTCGAGGATCGTGCCCCTGCCCGCCGGTATCGTCCGCCAAGCGTTCTGCTGGGCGCTGGCCTTCTGTTTGTAATAATCGCCCTTGATTATCTGAAGGATAAAGAAGTTTCCGGCGATCACCACAAGCAGCAATAAAAAAAGCACGCGGGCGGCAATATTCCATCCGCCTGCGTAATTTTTCTCTCTTCCGACGCTCTCGTAGGAGAACATCCTGGAAATCAGGGACTTCTTCTTTCGCTGTGCCTTCGCGCTGCCGCCGGCACCCTCCTTCACGTCGATATCGTCTTTTGCGGAACGCACGCGCCCCGCGCCGTTGTCGCTGTTCGCCATTATCCGTCCGTTTCAGCGAAGCGGCAGAACGCCGCGCCGCGTTCGATTATTTTGTCACTTAACGATTCCCAGGAACCTCAGCACCGCGTTGTACACCTGGTCGATCCAGGACTCGTCCTCGTCGGTGCGGGTCAATTCCACGTTGGCCAGCTCGGTCTGGTCGATCCGCTCCACGTCAACGTATCTGATCTGGTACTGCTGGGGCTTCTGCATGCCCAGCCTGTTCTCGGCAACGCTGGCCAGCTCGGTGAGAGACATGGACATATCCAGTTCCACCTGCCTGCGCTGGACCTCCGCGTTGACCGTGTCAAGCTGCTTCTGCAGAGACTGGTTGCGGTAGTTGATCTCGGTGATGGACGCAAATCTCACGCCTATGATGAGACCCAGCGCCAGCAGCACGGAGACCTTGAGCAGTATGCCGTTCTTGGTCTTTCTGCGCTGCTTCTTCTGATTGATCTCGTGAAGGATCGCGCTGCCGCGGCGGGCTTCATGCTCGTAAACGTATATCTCATCGGCGGAAGGTTCCGCATACTCCGGCACTTCCACGGCCGGAGCCGCGCTGCCCTCGAAATCAGGAACGCTGACGCCGTACTCTTCGTTTTCTTCGATCTTGTATGCGCTGGAATCGTTGATTGCTGCCATTGTTACCACTCTTTTGTATCTTGTCTTACGCAGCTGCCTTTTTCGGCTTATACTGCGCAGCTTATCTTACGTATGGTCCGCGCCGTCCGCAGATCCCGCGTCCGCGCCGTCCGTCATTCTTCCGTCCGGTCTTCCGGCCTTTGCCTCTCGAACGCCCGGACCTTCGCGCTGTGAGCCCGGTTGTTCTCCTCTATCTCCGCGCCGCTTCCCGTCACCGGGCGGGGCGTCAATATTCTTCCTTTCGGCTTCTTCCCGCATACGCACACCGGAAAGTCCGGCGGGCAGGTGCAGGGGTTCTGCGCTTCCCTGAATCTGTTTTTAACGATCCGGTCCTCCAGGGAGTGGAACGTGATCACCACCAGGCGGCCGCCGTCGTTCAGCAGCTCTATGGCCTCGCCTATGGCCTTCTCCAGTTCCCCCAGCTCGTCGTTGACCTCGATACGGATCGCCTGGAACGTTCTTTTGGCGGGGTGGCCCTCGCCGCTGAGATATTTGCCCGGCACCGATCTTTTAACGATCTCCGCCAGTTCCCCGGTGGTCTCCACGGGCTTCCGCTCTCTTTCACGGACAATGCCCGCCGCGATCCCGGCCGCGTACCGCTCTTCACCGTAATCGCGGATCACCCGGGTCAATTCCTCCCGGCTGTAGCCGTTGACCACGTCAACTGCGCTCTTCCCGGCCCCGGTGTCCATCCTCATATCGAGGGGAGCGTCGAACCGGTAGCTGAATCCCCGCTCCGCGTTGTCCAGCTGGTAGGACGAAACTCCTATGTCCAGGAGGATCCCGTCAGGCCGCCTGCCTCCGCAGAACTCCGCCATCCGGGAAAAATTGCCGTGCACCAGCGAAAATTCTCCGCCGGTCCCGGTCTCCGACAGCCGTTTCTCCGCCGCGGCCAGAGCCTCTTCGTCCCGGTCGATCCCCAGCAGTTTCCCGCCGGGTCCCAGCCTTTTCAGTATCTCCGACGAATGTCCTCCGCCGCCGACGGTGCCGTCAACGTAAAAACCGTCCGGCTTTATGTTCAGGAGCTCTATGCATTCGTCTAGGAGCACCGGCCTGTGATAAAAAGCGGACGGGATCGTGTTATCCATGATATTCTTTTTTCGCGTGTCCGACGTCAGAAAAGGCAACGCACGCGCGGCCGCGCCGGCCTGCCTCCCGTCAATAATTCATCAGCTTACGCGCTTCCTCGACCTTCTCCGCGTCGAGCAGCTGGGTCTTCTGATACGTATCGGAATCCCAGATCTCGATATGATCGCCAACGCCCATGATGTGAACTTCCTTGTCAAGAGCCGCATGCTTCTTCAGCACTCCGGGCACCAGCACTCTCCCCGCGCTGTCCAGTTCGCCGTCGAAGGCGTTGCCCAGGAGGAAACGGCTCAGCACCAGATACTCGTCGCTGCTCTTTTTCATCTTCATCAGCTCGGAAAGCATCGCCTCGTAGTTCTCTTCCGGATATATGGCAACATAGCTGTCAAACCCCATCATCAGATGGAATTTCTCGCCCAGTTCGCCTCTTAATTTGCTGGGAAGCACCACGCGGGATTTCGCGTCAACTACTCCCTCAAATCCTCCGGTAAGCACTGCTTCTGCTCTCCTTTTAGGGGAAGTTCAGCCTTGCGTGCGGCACTTCCGCAGGCAAAGCTTCTTTCGTACCTCGATGTTTTTTTCTTCAGTACCTCGATATTTTGTCTCGTGTACTTCTGTCCCCTGCCGTGGCCGGGGCTTCGTCTTTTGTAAAAGATTTGATTCTTTCGTACTTCTGCCGCTTTCGCAGCTTTATCTTTTGTAAATGAGAGAAACGTGCCCCGGAGTTTTCATCCCACAATATGACACGATTTGACTCACGACAGCATTATAGACCCACCGTCTGACACCTGTCAACCCCCATTTTGAAAAAAATAATATAATTTTTGAAAAAAAATTCCCGCCGCCGGTCCCGGAGGATCCTGACGTCGGGGAAAAAGTGATTTATGAGTCGCCGGTTCGCTGCCCGTGAAGCTTGCGGATCCGATGAATTTTACTAAATTTTGCGAGGTTTTGATGCGGTCCCGCCGTGGATAGGCCGCTCAGAAAAAGCTTATCCTGCTCCTCAAAGACCCGTCCCGAATGATACCCACACCGAGGAAGCGTCCGTCCGGGCCGTACACTCGAAGGTCCCGGCTTTCACCGGTTTCGCTGCTTTCGCTGTCTTCGTGGTTTTCGCGGTCTTCACGGTTTTCGCTGTCGGATCCTTCCGCGCCGCCTGCCTGCTCCGGTTCCGCTCCGTCACCTGCCTGTTCCGTGCCCGCGTCAATGCCCGTGACGTACACCGGCCTTCCGTGCACGTAATCATCGGCTTGCTTCCCGCCCAGCTCGAGCTTTTCGAGGAACATCAATACAGAGTCGCAGGGCTGCAGGAAATCGGGAACGCTGTCGTTGTCCGCGCCCGCCAGGGCTAAGCGCACGTCGTCAAGCTCCACCGCGTCCTCAATGGCGAGAGGCCCGTAAGAAACGCGCACCAGCGAAGCCATTGTCCCCAGCAGGCCGAGGCGTCCGGCAATATCTTCGCACAGCGTCCGGATGTACGTCCCTCTGCCGCATTCCACGCGGATCGAGGCAAGGGCGTTGTCCCTGTCGAAACTCAAAAGCCGGATATCGTAGATATTGACGGGGCGCGGTTTAAGGCCCGGGTCGATGCCCTTCCTGGCCAGCGTGTACGCGTTGACGCCTCCGACTTTAAGGGCGGAATACGCAGGAGGAGTCTGGCTGATGCGCCCAACGAAACTTGCCGCGGCCTTTTCGATATCTTCCCCGGTCAATTCCGCAAGCAGCCTGTCCTGCCCGGGACAATGCCTCTTCGTCTCGCTGCCCCACACGTCTCCCGTGTCGGTGGCGTATCCGAACTTCAGCCCCGCTTCGTAGGTTTTATGGAACGTCAAAAAATAATCCGAGAGCCGCGTGGCCCTTCCCACCAGCACCGGCAGCACGCCTGTTGCCTCGGGATCGAGCGTCCCTCCGTGGCCGCACTTTTTCTCCCCCAGCGCCCTGCGCACCTGAGCCGCGGCGCTGAAAGAAGTCAATCCTCCCGGTTTTTTAAGATCAATTATTCCGTCCATTTTATTATACCGAACCGGCCGCGCCGTCGCTCCTCGCGCTGCCCTCGATCAGTTCCCTGGCGGCATCGATAAGGGCCGCCTTCGCCTTCGAAAGCTCCTCGGGATTCCTTGCCGCGAAACCGCACCCAGAGGCGCACACGTGGCCGCCTCCCCCGAAAGCGGAAGCGATCTTCGCCACGTCGCAGAACTCGTCGGACCGCATGCTGACCCGGTATTTGCCCGGGACCTTGTCCGGCTTGATGAAAATGCCCACGTGGATCCCCTCGATAGACCTCAGAACGTTTGCGATCCCTTCCGCGTCCTCGTCACCGGCGCCCGCAGCCTCGAAATCTTCTTTCGTCAACACCAGCGCGGCGATCCCCTCCGCCGGAAATTCTATTTTTTCGTACACCGCCTTCATCAGCCTGGCGTACGCCATGGATTTCACTTCGAAAACGTGATGGTAGACGTAAGACATATTGCCCGAGAGCGCCCTGGCACGGGAGGCGATATAGTGGGTCTGCGCAGTCACGTTGGAGAACGCGAAGCAGCCTGTGTCCGTCACCAGCGCCGTGTAGATGCAGGCGGCAACGGCCCTGCTCAGCTCCGGAGTTATCCATTCCGGAGTATCGTCGCCCCGGTCAAAGCCCATGCGGTTCAGCAGGAGGTAGACTCCCTCCGCGGTTGCCGACCAGGCGGGGTCCAGCAGCGTCAACGGCGCGAAGTCCGTCCCGGCGGCGTGGTGGTCGATCCTGGCCTTTTCTTTTGCCTTCTCGTAGAGCCTCAGCCTGCCTCCCAGCCGGTCCGGGGTGCTGGAGTCAACGGCAATGGCCAGGTCGAAACGATCGGGTATCACGGCATCATTGACCTTCCCATCCTCGTCGCCATTCTCGCGCTTCCCTGCCGGATCGGCCTCTCCGAAAAGCGTGAAAGACACGCCGGAGACCCGTGGCAGGAACGCAAGTTTGCTCTCCACCGGCTCCTGTATCAGCACCGTTGTCCTTTTTCCCATTCCGCCCAGAAACGCGGAAAGCGCCCCGCAGGATCCCAGCGCGTCTCCGTCAGCGTAGATGTGAGGGAGCAGAAGGATATCCTCCGAGGCGTTTATCAGTTCGATCAGTCTGTCAAAGTTGTCTTCCGGCATTTGTTATGCGATCTCCGGGTAATTGTCCAAAATCATTCTTCGTCCGCCGCGGTCCGGGCCGTGCCGTTCTCCAGGGCTTTCAGTTCCTTTTCCTTGTCCTCCCGCCGCACCTGCTCGATGCGCTCCGACATATACGAACCGTATTCGATGGATTCGTCCAGCGCGAAGGTCAGTTCAGGCAGCGCCCGGATGGTCATCTTCTGGCCGATCTGATAGCGGATGAGACCGGAAGAGGCCTTGAGCGCCTGCATGGCGCCCTTTTTATCGGCCTCGTTTCCGTAAAAGCTGACGTATATTTTCGCGAATTTAAGGTCCTTCGTGAGTTTCAGCCGGGTGACGCTGGTCACCACGGGGATCCTCGGGTCCTTGACCTCGGAGCGGATGATGTCGCTGACTACCCGCTCCATTTCCGCGGCGATCCTCTCAGTCCTTTCCATCAGGCCTTTTTAACCTCCTCCATAGTGTAGCACTCGACCACGTCTTCCACCTTGACGTCGTTGTAGTTCTCGAAGGACAGGCCGCATTCGTAGCCGGTGGCCACTTCCTTGACGTCGTCCTTAAAGCGCTTCAGCGAAGCCAGTTTGCCCTCGAACACCACGATGCCGTCTCTGACGATGCGGACCTCGGAGTTCCTGACGATATTGCCGTCCGTCACGTACGCGCCGGCAATTGTGCCCACGTTGGAGACCCTGAAGGTCTGGCGCACCTGAGCGTGGCCGTGTATGACTTCCTGGAACTTCGGCGAGAGCATGCCCGCGATAGCCGCTTTGATGTCGTCAATGGCGTCGTAAATGACGCGGTACAGTTTGATGTCAACGCCGGCGGCTTTGGCGCTTTCGGAGATGTTGGCTCCGGGGCGCACGTTGAAGCCGATGATGATGGCGTTGGAAACGTCTGCCAGGGAAACGTCGGATTCCGTGATGGCGCCCACGGCTCCGTGGATGACGTTGATGCGGACTTCATCGTTGCTGAGCTTTTCAAGAGACTGCTTCACGGCCTCCACGCTGCCCACCACGTCTGCCTTCACGATGATGTTCAGGTCTTTCATCTTGCCCGCTTCAATGAAGGAGTTCAGGTTTTCGAGAGACACCTTCGTGTTGGACTGGAGAGACTTCTCTCTCAGCTCGGCCCGCCTGGTATCCACCAGGTGCTTGGCCAGGTGCTCGTCCTCGACTACGTAGAACAGTTCGCCTGCCTCGGGCACTTCGGGAAGACCGGTGATCTCCACGGGAGTGGAAGGACCGGCTTTCTTGATGGTCTTGCCCTTGTCGTCGGTCATCGTCCTGACGCGGCCGAAAGTGACTCCGGAAACGATGGCGTCGCCGGTGCGCAGCGTACCGCGCTGGACCAGCAGCGTTGCCACGGGACCTTTGTTCTTGTCCAGTTTCGCCTCGATGATGGTACCTTTCGCCTGCCTGTCGGGATTGGCCTTGAGCTGGAGCACGTCGGCGCTCAGCAGCACGGTCTCAAGCAGCAGTTCGATGTTCATGCCGCTCTTGGCGGACACGGGCACGAATGGAACGTCGCCGCCCCAGTCCTCGGGCACGATATCGTACTTGGCCATTTCGGTCATGACGCGGTCAAGGTTCGCGCCCTCTTTATCCATTTTGTTGACGGCAACCACGATGGAGACCTTCGCCGCTTTGGCGTGATTGATGGCCTCTACCGTCTGGGGCATGACGCCGTCGTCGGCAGCGACAACGAGTATGGCCACGTCGGTGACCATGGCGCCGCGCTGGCGCATTGCCGTAAACGCTTCGTGGCCGGGGGTGTCAAGGAATGTGATCTTCCTGTCTCCGATCCTGACCATATACGCGCCGATGTGCTGGGTGATGCCGCCGGCCTCTCCCGCGGTGACGCTGGTCTTCCGGATGGCGTCCAGCAGCGAAGTTTTACCGTGGTCAACGTGTCCCATAACGACGACTACGGGCGGCCTTTCCACGCTGCCTTCGTCATTGTAGTCGTCCGCGTCGTCGAACAGTTTGTCTTCGTCGGTGATGACCACTTCCTGCTCGGCGGTGATGCCGAATTCCGAGGCAATGAGCGCCGCGGTGTCGAAGTCGATGACCTGGTTCTGGGTGGCCATGGTGCCCAGGAGCATCAGCTTTTTGATGACCTCGGCGGCGGTCTTCTTGATGTATTCGGCAAACTCCTTCACGGTCATGGACGCGGGAAGCGTGACGTTGGTGAGAGCCATCGCCGCCTGCTGGGCCGCTCTGGCGTCCGCGGCGGATTTGACGTCTTTTTTACCGGTGCGGGCGGAGCGCTTCTGGGCGTGGGTGTTGTCGGTGTCGTAGCTCTCGTGGTAGTTATCCGCATAGAGGTCGTTGACGCCGATGGTGGTGCCGATGATGTTGCGCTCTTCTCTGTATTTCACCTTGCCGCTGCCGCTTCTGGAAGCGTCGCGCTTGCTGACCGGCTTCTGGGTCTTCTCCTGAGTCTTGTCGGTCTTGTCGTAGAGCTTGCCTGCGTAGTCGCGGCGGGGCTCCTGCTGGCCGACGGCGGGATTGACGGCGGGAATGGAAGGATTCCTGCGCTCGCGCTGTCCTCCCTGGCCTCCGAATCCTGCGCCCGTTCCGGTGCCGCTGCCAGCGCGGCCGGAGTCGCGCTGGAAGCCCTGGCGCTGGCCGGGGCGGAAATCGTCCTTATCCTTGGAGAAGCCGCGCTGTCCGGCGCCCTGGCCCTGCCTGTCGGTCCCTCTGGGGACGCGGCCGTCGGTTCTGCTTCCCTGGTATCCCTGGGACGTTCCGGACCCGGCGGGAGCTCCGGCGTTGTCGCGGGCTCTGGAAATATATACGGGACCCTTTCTCACGGGCGCGGCCGCTTTTGCGGCGTCGGTGCCCTGAGCTGGTGCGGAGGGAGCGGAAGCCGAGGGAGCGGCGGATGCGGTGGAAGAAACTTTAGCGCCTTCCCTGGAAGCGTCGGCCTTCGCCGGCCTGTCTTTATCTTTCGCCTTGTCCCCGGAAGCCTCGGCAGCTTTACCTTCGGAAACGGTCTTTGCCGCGTCAACGGCGGCCACGGTGCCCTCTTTGTTTCCGGCGGCCTCTTTCGGTTTCTTCTCCGCGGAAGCGGCGGCTTCACCGGAAGCTTTGCCCGCGTCAACGGCGGCGACTTTTTCGGCGGCGGCAGCTGCGGATGCGGCGGTTGCGGATGCGTCCAAAGCGGCCTGGGCGGCCTTGTCCGGAGCCGTGTCGGCGCTCTTTTCGGGAGCGGCCTTTGCCGCGTCGGAAGCGGCGGTTGCGGCGGCATCGGTGTTGTCCTGAGCCGGAGTTTCGGCGGAAGGAGTTTTCTCCACGCGCCTGATGCGCCTTACCTGAGGCTTGGCCTCGCCGGCATTGTCAACGGTCTCCGCGGCGGGTGCCTGGGCGTCAGCCTGAGCGGTTTCAGTCGTCCCGGAGCCCTCTGCGGGCTTCCTGGTGATGCGCCTCACGACGCCGGGTCTGGCGGTAGCCTTCTCCTCTTCTTTATTGGCCTCGGGCTCTTCGACCTTCTGACGGGCCAGCCCCTGCCTCAGTCCGGAAGGAGCCTGGGCGGAAACGGGCTTGACGGTCTTCTGAGCCGCGGCGTTGTCGCTCTTCGTAGAGTTGTGGACGACGACTTTCCTGATGACGGGCTGTGCCTGGCGGGGGTCCTTTACGGTATTGACCGTGGACGCGCCGGTCTGTGGAGCCGTTCTGCCGGTCTCTCCCGCGTTACGGGAAGGAGCCGGAGCAGCCGTGGCGGAGGCAGAATCCGCGGCATCGCCGCTCTTGTCGGGACGCTTGAAATTGATGGAGTCATAGAAACGGTCGACCTGCTCCTCGGTCAGCGAGCTTGACGCGTTGCTGACGTTGATGCCGATCTTAGCCAGAAGTTCCATAACTCTTTTGTTGGAAGAATTGATTTCCTGAGCCAGTTCACTGATCCTGATCTTTTTACTCAATATTGCCACCTCCGGAGGCTGAAATGATTTTTTCAAAACTGTTCCGCAATTCAGCATATGCGGATTCGGGGATCTGCATCTCAAATTCCCGGTTCAACCTGCGTCCCTTGACCATCTTATCGAAGCACTCCGTATTCAAACATACGTAGGCGCCGCGCCCGTTGAGCTTCCCGGTGGGATCCACCTTCAGCTCTCCTTCGGGGGTCCTGCATATGCGGAGGACTTCCTTTTTAGGCTTCGAGACCATGCAGCCGATACACCTGCGCATCGGCACTTTTTTTATCTTCATACGTTCCTTCCTTTATGACTGTCAGGCACGCTTCCCTCACGCACCGACGCCGCTGTCCGCGCCTTCGCCGATGGCCATGTCTTCGGAAAGCCCTTCTCTGAACAGTTCTTCCTCTACGGAATCCCTGAGCTGGGACTCGCTCTTGATGTCGATCTTGCAGTCCGTCAGTTTCGCGGCCAGACGCACGTTCTGTCCTTCGCGGCCGATGGCAAGAGAAAGCTGCCTGTCGTCGACGATGACGGTACCCACGGGCACCTGCTTGTCGCCCTTTTCGGAGGCAACGTAGTCCACGAACACGCTGAGGACTCTGGCGGGGCTGAGGCTGGCGGCAATGAATTCCTCGGGATCCGGGCTCCACTTCACGATGTCGATCCGCTCGCCCTTGAGCTCGTCAACGATGGTCTGGATCCTCGTGCCTTTTTGACCCACGCACGCGCCCACCGGCTCGATATTCTCGTCCGTCGACCTGACGGCGATCTTCGTCCTGGACCCGGCCTCTCTTGCCACGCCCATGATCTCAACTATGCCGTTGCCGATCTCGGGGATCTCCATCTCGCAGAGCCTTCTCACCAGCCCGGGGTGGGTCCTGGAGATCATGACGCAGGGATCCTTGCTCTTGTAGCTCTTTTCCCTGGTCTCCACCACGTAGGCCTTGATCCGCTCGTTCAGCCTGTACTGCTCGCCGATGACCTGCTCGGAAGGAAGCATGATGCCTTCGATGCGGCCCAGATCCACGTGGACGATGCGCTCTCTCGTGCCGTCGCGGTTCTCTCTGGTCTCCACCCGCTGTACGGTGCCGGTGACCAGATCTCCCTCTTTGGCCTTAAATTCGCTGAACACGTTCTTTCTCTCTTCTTCCCTGAGTTTCTGAACGATGAGCTGCTTGCCCTTCTGGGCGATCAGGCGGCCGATCTTTTCCTGAGCGAAATCAGTCTGAGTCACGTCTTCTTCGGCAATGTCTCCCACGATGAATTCGGGGTCGATCATCCTGGCTTCTTTAAGGGAGAATTCGGTCTTGGGATCCGTCACGGTCTCCACGACTTCCTTCTGGGCGTACACGTGGATCTCTCCGTCAACGAATTCGACTCTGGTGTTCATACCCGTGTCTTTCTTTTCGAAAGCGGTGGTGAGCGCTTCTTCGATAACGCTGATGATCACTTCTTTGCTGATCCCTTTTTCCTTTTCCAATGCCAGCAGGGCATCATACAGTTCACTCATTTTAAGAAACCTCCTGTTTATTTATGAGTTCGTTTTTGATCTGTTTCCCGCGTTTTTCAGCATGCGGGGATGCTTATCGCCTGTCCGTCACCACACGATGGTGCGCTTCACGCAGGCTACGTCCTTATCCGGAAAATCCATTGTCCCGGCATCTGTCTCGATGGTCACGACGCCGTCTTTTTTACCGGCCAGTTTTCCGGTGAACTTTTTCTTGCCGTCCAGCGCGGCGTAAAGCCGTACTTCCACGTCCTCGCCTTCGTACCTTTCGAAATCCCGGTCCGTTTTAAGCGGCCTGTCAAGTCCGGGCGACGACACTTCGAAGGTGTACGCCTCGTCGATGAAGTCTTCGCTGTCCAGCGTCTCTTCCACGCTGCGGCTCATGGCCTCGCAGTCGTCGAGCCCCACGCCTCCCCTGCGGTCGATATAGATCCGGAGCACTCTGGTGCCCCCTTCTTTTTTATACTCGCAGTCGATGAGCTCCAGCCCCAGCGCCTCCGCTTTCGGCAGCGCGATCTCCTTAACCCTTTCGATGACGGTCAACTTGTCTACCCCTTTCTCAAAACAAAAGAGTGGGAGGAAACCCACTCTTTCATTAACATGAAAAATTGATCGTCGTAATTGTAGCACCGTACGACCGGCGTTGTCAACATCATTTTAGGCGAATTACGGTAAATTGCCGCTGTTCAGGCGGTTTTTAAGAGATCTTTCCGTATTATTTGGAAAAATCTACGAACAGATTCGCCAGGGACATGGCGTAGAAGCGTACGATGTAGTCGTTGGGATGGTTGATGCCGTTGCCCGTGACGTCGAGGTACTTCTTGGTCTCCAGCATCTTAAGGCTGGGTGTGTACAGGTCGAGGGTGTAGAAGCAGTCGTACTCGGCGGCCAGCTCGTCGATGGCTTTCCAGTATTTCTCGAATTTGTCCTGCGGATACAGGTCGGGATTGGCGGAAAAGCACTTGATGTACAGGAACTCGCAGTCCGGAAGGGATTCGAGGGTGGCGTCCACCACTTTCTTGACGTTGCTCTTCAGCGTGGAGGCGGAAAGGCCGCCGGAGTCGTTGATGCCGAAATGGATCAGCACCAGGTCGGATTTGGCCTTGACCAGCTTCGCAGCCACGTTGGTGGATACGGCTTCGTTGGACGTGGTGCCGCCGACCGCGTAATTCTTGAGGGAGATCTTGCCGTCGTAAGCGTCCTTCAGAGCATAGCCCAGCTGGGTGATGAACTGAGGCATCATGGGCTCGCGGTTGAATTTGCTGGAGGCGGAGCAGCCTTCGGTGACGCTGTCGCCGGTGACGGAGATCACTGCGCCCTCGCCGGACCGGAGTTTAGCCAGGAATTTGGGGGCAACGCTGCCGAACTCGGGGAACTGGCTGAGGTCAACGTCTTTCACGTCGTACACGTAGCTGACGCAGATCTGGTGCCCGTAGATAAGGGAACCTTCGGTGAAGAAGATGTTCTTGGTCCACATGAAGTAGTCGGTCTCGATGTTGGCCACGTTGGACAGCGACGCCACGGCGCGGTATTTGGAGGGGAGGTTCTTGCCCTCGAGGTTCTCTAAAGTGAGGTAGGGGCAGGAGGTGCCGGCGGGGAGAACGACTTTATTGCCCTGGATCACGTAGTCGGTGCCTTCCACGTATTCGGTCTTGAACAGGTAATCGCGGACGGAAAGGATCTTGACCGGGGCATACTGGAGCATGCCGGAGATCTCGGTGCCGTCGTCGATGCACATTACCGTTTCCTGGTAGATGATATTGCCTTTCCAGTAGGGCTGGTAGACTTCTTTGTTGCTCCAGGGCTTGGTCTTGGTCTTTTCTCCGAAGGCGTAGACCGCCTGGTCCGGGTCAACGTAAAGCGGGAATTTGCTCATGTCCGGTCCCTCCTCTGGTTCCTGTGTGGGCTGTTCTGCCGGATCGGACGTGGCGGAACCGTTTCCCGTCGCTTCTGGGCCGTTGCCGTTCCGGGTGGCGCAGCCTGCCAGGACGAGGGTCAGGGCCGTCGCCAGGGCCAGCAGGAGCGCAGCTGTTTTGCGTAATATGGAAGATCTCATTTCGGTGCTTTCCTCCGGATCTTTAATGGACTGTCGTCGTGCATATTATATACGCCGGGAGCCGCGTTTTTCAAGTGAAGAATCAGGCGGAGACCGCAATGCCGGTCAAACGAAGTTTGCGTTGCCGGTCAAACGAAGTTCGCTTGCGGTCAAGTGAAGATTGCATTGCCGGGGACTTTCGGGTATAATTGACGTGCTTCGCGGGCAGGGCTCAGGTACGCCTGAAAAGGCAGGCCGGGAAGCCGGTCCGGAAACTTGCATCGTGCGAAGGTTTTTAGTAAGGAGTACAGGTATGATATCTGACGTTATCCATGTGAACAGCGACGGCACCGGTATCAGGGAGGCGCTTCGGGAGACCGAGAAAGTGGCTCAGTACAAGCAGCTTTCGAAGAAGGATACGCTGCACCTGAGGCTGCTGGCCGAGGAGATGATGGGGATGCTTGAGGCGATCAACGGCGTGCTTGACGCGGAATTCCGCATCGAGAACGAGGGCGGCCGGTACAAACTTCATCTGCGGGCGGAAACGCTTATGAACTCGAAGAAGAGAGCGCAGCTGTTGTCCGCGTCGACTTCCGGTACGAACTCGGCGGCGAAGGGCGTGATGGGCAAGATCCGCGAACTGTTCGAGAGGGCGCTGGAGCCCGTTGACAACGACCTTAACACGTATTACAGCACCGGCTGGTATTCCACGGGGGTGGATACGGTGGGGCCGGAGCCGGTGATCGCCGGCATCTGGTCGCTTAACAAGTACAAAGATTCGGTGGACAGGAACGATTCCGAGGAGGCCTGGGACGAACTGGAGAAATCCATCGTGGCAAATCTGGCGGACGAGGTCGAGATAGGCATTAAAGGCGGAACGGTGGAAATGACGATCTTTAAGGAGATCGCGTGACCTGCGCGCAGAGAGGACGATAATATGAACATCAATACAGTTAAAAACGGAAATGAACTTACGGTGACCGTCGAAGGCAGGCTCGACACCATGACCGCGCCGGAACTGGAGAAAGCGCTGAACGAGTCTCTGGACGGCGTGGAGAAGCTGGTCCTCGATATGAAGGCGCTGGATTATATTTCTTCCGCCGGGCTCCGGGTGCTGCTGAGCACGCATAAACGCATGGCCGCCCAGGGCGAGATGGTGATCCGCGGGGCCAACGAGATCATCACCGAGATCTTCGACATTACCGGGTTTTCAGAGATCCTCAACGTCGAGAAATGACCCGATCTGAAAACTTGAAAGACGAAAGCACTTTCATCCGGCCCGTCGTTATCGGAGGGCTGGAATTCCCCAAGAACATATTTCTGGCGCCGCTGGCAGGCGTCACAGACTTGCCGTTCCGCTTGCTCTGCAAGGAGCAGGGAGCGGTTTTTGCTTATACGGAAATGATCAGCGCCAAGGGCGTTCACTATAAGAGCGTCAACAGTTTCGAGCTGGCGGCCACCGTTCCGGAGGAGCAGCCCGTGGGCGTGCAGCTGTTCGGGTCCGAGCCGGAAATAATGGCCGAGGCGGCAAAGCTGTTCGCGGAGCGCGGGGCGCCGTTAATAGATATCAATATGGGCTGCCCTATGAGGAAGATCACGGGCAACGGCGAGGGCAGCGCGCTGATGCGTTCTCCCGAGCTGATCGAGCGCATCGTGGCGGCCGTGGCGGAAGCCCTGACGCCTTTTGGCGTTCCCGTGACCGTTAAGATGCGGCGGGGCTTCGACTCGGGCAACGAGACCTGCGTCGAGTGCGCGCTGGCCGCCGAGCGAGGCGGTGCCGCGGCCGTCACCGTCCACGGGCGGTTCCGTGAGGAATATTATTCCGGCAAGTCCGACTGGACGGCGGTCAGGCGGGTCAAGGAAGCAGTCCGGGTGCCCGTGATCCTGAGCGGCGACGTAGTTGACGCTGCCACGCTGGAGGCGGCAATGGCGGTCTCGGGCGCCGACGGCGTTGCCATCGGTCGCGGGGCAATGGGCAACCCCTGGATCTTCAGGATATTGTCCGGCGCCGGAGGTCCCCCCTCCCTGTCCGAAAAAGAGGCGGTCATCGAAAAGCACGTCCGCCTGCTGCGTCAATACAAGGGCGAGCTGACTGCGGCTTCCGAATTCCGCAAGCACGTCCTCTGGTACCTGAAGGGCCTCCGTGGCTCCGCCTCGGTGCGCGACAAGGTGTGCAAGACCGAAAGCGTTGACGAGATCCTCCGCATCATCCGCAGCTACTTCCGCGATCTGAACGACTCCGTCCCGGTCAATTAAAATCAATATCAGAAAAAGCAAAACCGGACGTTCCGCCGCCCGGTTTTTTTATATCGATCACTAAAAATCGTGTAAAAACGTCAATAAAAAAAGCCCCGCATAAGCGAGGCTTTCGACTCCCCCTGTTGGTTTCGAAC
>JAEEGG010004869.1_pt1 | contig 32374 bp, 29 predicted proteins | sample 9134161 | NCBI WGS metagenome assembly JAEEGG01 (sample SAMN16246543, study PRJNA631951) | gut metagenome | biome: gut microbiome; feature: rumen; material: CR-attached | host: Bos | place: Iran: Karaj | collected 2018-10 | reverse complement strand
GCAGAGGACAAGGAAAAGCTCTTCACCAGATTCCAGCGCCTTGATATGGACCGTAACAGCACTGTTGAAGGAACCGGACTCGGTCTTGTTATCACTCACCGCCTGCTCGAGATGATGGGCGGATCCATAGAAGTGGAGAGTGTATACGGCAAGGGCTCCGTCTTTACCGTAACCTTCCCCCAGAAGGTTATATCCGAAGCACCGATCGGTGACATACGTGAGCGTTTTATGACAAACATGTCGGAAAACGGCTCATACAAGGAGTCGTTCCATGCACCCAAGGCCAGAATACTTATCGTGGATGATACGAGAATCAATCTGTCCGTCGTTGTCAATCTGCTGAAGAATACCAAGATGCAGATAGATACTTCCACGGACGGCGCCGATGCCGTCAATATGGCAAGGAAATATGCTTACGATCTTATCTTCATGGATCAGCGTATGCCCGAGATGGACGGAACCGAGGCGTTCCACAAGATCCGCGAAACCGAAAACGGCGCGAGCAAGGATGCACCGGTGATCTGCCTTACCGCTGATGCCGTAATAGGTGCGAAGGAGCGCTATCTTTCGGAAGGCTTTACGGATTATCTTACCAAGCCCGTTGACAGTGCCGCACTTGAGAGCATGCTGATAAAGTATCTTCCTGCGGACAAGGTTGAGCGTGTGATCGAGGAGGTTGGAGCTGTTTCCGAAGAAAAGCCCGAGGATACTGAGTATTCCGCTCTTAAGAGGATCGGGATCGATACGGATACGGGACTTAAGTACTGCCAGAACGATAATGATTTCTATCGTACTCTGCTGACCGAGTATGCCCAGGGCAAGGACGAAAAGATCGAGAATCTCCGCAAGAGTCTCGAAGAATGCGATTGGAAAAATTACGCGATCCACGTTCATTCCCTTAAGAGCACTTCCAAAATGATAGGTGCGACCGTACTTTCGGAAATGGCTGCAAAGCTTGAGGCTGCGGCAAATGCCGGAAACGGTGATGCCATCCTTGCCGGACACGATGATATGATGGAAAGATACGATAAGGTTATATCCGCCATCTGTTCCGTCATAACTGTCGAGGATGCCCCGAAGGAAGACGGCGATATCATGGAATTTGCTCCCGGAAAGTAACGGGTTTTTATTCTTTACATAAATATTCTTCTTTTTCTGTCATAATTGCCAAAAAACTTTTAAAATTCGCACTCTTATTGTGAAAATTTACTACACATGGTAAAATATATTAGTCTTTTTAAGGCAATATTTTTCAAAGGAGACGTGCGATGTCAAAGGAAATGGTTGCTATGATCCTTGCCGGGGGACAGGGATCGAGACTTTACGCTCTGACGGATAAGCTGGCAAAACCGGCTGTGCCTTTCGGCGGAAAGTATCGTATTATTGACTTCCCTCTTTCCAACTGTGTCAATTCAGGCATAGATACGGTCGGTATTCTCACTCAATATCAGCCCCTTGTTTTAAACGAATATATAGGACACGGACAGCCCTGGGATCTCGACAGACTCCATGGCGGTGTTCATGTGCTCCCTCCTTACCAGCAGGCCAAGGGATCCGACTGGTATAAGGGAACCGCCAATGCCATATATCAGAATTTAAGCTTCCTCAGAAGATACGATCCGGAATATGTCATCATCCTTTCCGGCGATCAGATCTGCAAACAGGATTACAATGACTTCCTTGAGTTCCACAAAGCTAAGGGAGCCGATTTCAGTGTTGCGGTCATGGAAGTGCCCTGGGATGAAGCAAGCCGCTTCGGCCTCATGGTAACCGATTCCGACGGACGCATCAGTGAATTCCAGGAGAAGCCCAAGGCACCCAAGAGCAATCTCGCTTCCATGGGTATCTATATCTTTAATTTCGATGTTCTTGAAAAGTATCTTGAAGCAGATGAAGCAAATCCCGATTCATCCAATGATTTCGGTAACGACATTCTTCCCGCGCTTCTTAAGGACGGCAAGAAGATGTACGCATACCGCTTCAACGGATACTGGAAGGATGTGGGAACCATCTCATCCCTTTGGGAGGCCAACATGGAGGTTCTCAATCCCGAGAGCAGCGGAATCAATCTCTTCGATGATGACTGGAAGATCTATTCGAGATCATCGGGAAAGGCCGCTCAGTATATTTCCGACAAAGCTGTCATTGACAATGCGATGCTCACCAACGGCTGCAGGATCTTCGGAACCGTAAGGCACTCGATCCTCTTTGCGGGCGTCGAAGTCGAAGAAGGTGCTGTCGTCGAAGATGCCGTAGTTATGGGTAACGTCAGAATATCCAAGGGTGCAAAGGTCACTCACTGCATCATCGGCGAAAATGCATTCATAGGTGAGAATGCGACAGTCGGTGAAAAACCCGAACCCGGAAATGAGAAGAATGTTGCCACGGTAGGTCCCGGCGTCAGCGTAGGAAACAGAGCTGTCATCGGCGGTACTGCAATGGTCAAGGAAGATGTCGGGGAGGGCGGAAAATGCTGACGAACAAACACGATGCGCTGGCGATCATATTCGCCAACAGCTATGACAATGAGGTTCCTTCGCTTGTAAACGAGCGTCTTATGGCCTCAATTCCCTTTGCGGGAAGATACAGACTTGTCGATTTCACGCTTTCATCTCTCGTAAACTGCGGTATCGACAATGTCTCGATAATCGTTAAAAAGAATTACAGATCCCTTATGAGGCATCTCGGAAGCGGAAGACCCTGGGATCTTGTAAGAAAGAACGGCGGTCTCAACATCGTTCCTCCTTATGCCGAGAAAGGCATCAAGGTCTATAACGGACGTGTCGAGGCTGTAGCGAGCATTCTTGAATTCCTGAAGGGATGCAAGGAGCAGTATGTGTTCATGACCGATTCAAACATCGCTTGCAAGTTTGATTTCTCGGATATGATCCGTGCACATCAGGAGAGCGGTGCCGATGTGACGATCGCATACAAGAATGAGGCGATCCCTTACAGCTTCATGAACATGCAGCTTACACAGACCACCGATCTGTATTACACTCTTGATCTTGACGGAGACAGAGTCGTATCCATCAATACGAATTCCAAGGAATACGGTCCCCAGAATCTTTCAATGAACCTTTACCTTACCGAAAGGGAAAAGCTCATAGAACAGATCGAGAAGGCATATGCGCAGGGACATGTTTTCTATGAGAGAGACGTTCTTGCTCCCATGATCGGAACCGAGAAGATCTGCGGATACGAGTTCAAGGGATACTCCGCAAGGATCAGCGACATGGTAAGCTATTTCGATGAGAACATGAAGCTTCTCAATCCCGAGAATCTTAAGGCTCTCTTTGACGGATCCGATGTCTATACGACCGTCAGGGATGATAACCCGGCAAGATACTGCACCGGTTCCAAGGTTTCAAACAGCCTTATCGCAGACGGCTGTGTCATTGAAGGCGAAGTCAGTAACTGCGTGCTCTTCAGAGGAGTTCATGTCGGAAGGGGAACCAAGCTCAGGAACTGCATCGTAATGCAGGATACCGTCATCGCGGGAAACTGCGATATCGAATACACGATAATGGACAAGGAAGTTAATATCGCAAGCGGAAAGTCTGTCAAGGGTGATAAGACCTTCCCCGTATTCGTGCCCGCCTATAAACAGATACTTTGATCCGGCCCTGTACCGGTAAGGAGGGCCTTCCTTTACGGAAGGCCCTTACATTTTGAAGGAGGAATGATATGGCTGAAAAAGATTGCTCGAAAGAGATAGCTGAACTTAATGAGATAGTGAAAAAATATGACAACATTGTCTTTTTCGGCGGAGCCGGCGTATCCACCGAGAGCGGGATTCCCGATTTCAGAAGTGTGGACGGCCTGTACAATCAGAAATATGATTATCCTCCCGAGACAATACTTTCACACACGTTCTATGTAAGGCATACCGCGGAGTTCTATAAATTCTACAGAGATAAGCTGATAGTCAAGGGCGTAAAGCCCAATGCCGCACATATAAAGCTGGCGGAACTTGAGAAGGCCGGAAAGCTCAAAGCCGTTATAACACAGAATATCGACGGACTCCATCAGGCTGCAGGTTCGAAGAAGGTACTGGAGCTTCACGGCTCGACACTCAGGAACTACTGCATCAAGTGCGGTGAGTTCTATGATATCGATTACATTGCCGACTCAACCGAGAGTGTACCAAAGTGCAAAAAATGCGGTGGAGATATCAAACCCGATGTTGTATTGTATGAAGAGGGACTTGATATGAACACTCTTCAGGAGTCTGTTCATTACATTTCGGAGGCGCAGGTTCTCATAATCGGAGGAACTTCGCTCGCCGTATATCCGGCAGCGGGACTCATCGATTATTTCAAGGGAGATAAACTGGTAGTCGTGAATATGGCGCCTACCGGAAGGGATTCGAGCGCGGATCTCGTCATACCCGCTCCGATCGGAAAGGTATTTTCTCAGATTGAGATCTGAGTTATTTAAGGAGGACATGTACATGTCAGAATCACGCGGACCTGTGGCACCCAAGGACCCCACAGCCAAAAGACCGTTTTATTATGTGATGAGGGATAAGGAGATACTCGGCTATCCCCAGCCCGACGGAAGGGGTATACAGTTCATTTTTGAAAGTGACGGAAGACTCAAGGCTGCCGCAAAGCTTTTCGGAAATCTCGAAGATGAATCCATGCTTGCCGAGCTCGATACCGTAGAGGGACTTAAGAAGCAGGTGCACAGCATCGGCGTATCGGTACAGAAGTCCGGTGAACCCGTTAAGGTAAAGTTCTGTTTCCAGATGTACGGAAAGAAAGATCCCTACAACTCGGGAACCACACTTGCAATGGAACTCGATTCCGACGGAATGGAGATGGTCATGGATCTTTCTCTTTTCGACTGGTCGGATGATGACAATGTTCCCGGACAGATCCGTTTTGAATTCCCCGAGCCCGGCCTTCAGGCCAAGGTCTCTGTCGCATTCTATCTTAACGACGGATATACCGCGCCCGAGCTTAAGGATGACAAGGAAGTTGACACTTCAAGCGAGAATTATAAGAAGATGATCGGAAAGTCCCTTATGCAGAAGGGCAACATCCATCGTCTTAAGGCGGCCATCGATAAGGCACGTAAGGGAGAAAAGGTTGAGGTCGCTTTCATCGGCGGATCCATTACCCAGGGTGCCGGAGCCATACCGATCAATACAAGCTGCTATGCATATAATGCTTTCAAGGGATTCTGTGACATTGCGGGCAGGGGATACGAAGACAACGTGGGATATACCAAAGCAGGTGTCGGCGGAACTCCTTCCGAACTCGGAATGCTGCGTTACGATCACGATGTCACCGAAGATGGAAAGAAACTCCCGGATGTTGTTGTCGTGGAATTTGCCGTTAATGACGAAGGAGACGAAACGCAGGGCGAGTGCTTCGATTCTCTTGTGAGAAAGATTTACAACAGTCCTCAGAAGCCTGCAGTTATCCTGATCTATTCCGTATTTGTGGACGGCTATAATCTTCAGGACAGACTTAAGCCCGTGGGCGAAGCGTATAACCTTCCCATGGTCAGCATCAAGGATGCGGTTTATGACCAGTTCTATCTGAGTGTGGAAGAGGGCGGCGTAGTCGGCAAGAACCGCTACTTCTACGATATGTATCATCCCACCAACACGGGACACCGCATCATGGCGGACGGCCTGATCAATATCTTTAAGATAGCCGATGAGTCCGAGGATGAAGCAGACCTTGATATCACAGGCATCACACCTCCGAAGGGCGGAGAGTTTGAAGGGGTTTATCTTGTCGACAGATTCAATATCGACTCTGCACCTGCCGTTATTTCCTATGATAAAGGCGTATTTGGAATAAACAGCCCCGAGGTTCAGGCAGTCGAAAGAAATATGGACTTGAGCGTGACTCCCGAATTTGCCGGCAACTGGTTCTACGACGGAAAGAGTGATTCGGATGTTGTCTTCAGGGCAAGGATGAAGTTCAGCGCACTCCTTATCGGATACATGGATTCCGCATCACCCGAGGTAGGATGTGCCGAGGTTTATGTGGACGGTGAAAAGAAGCTCGACATAGATCCCCATATCATCGGCTGGCAGCACGCCAATGCGCTGATCGCATTCAGGGGCGGTCCCGCAAAGGAAAGAGATGTCGAGATCAGGATTCCCGAAAAGGATAAGAGATTTACGATCCTCGGTTTCGGAATAGTCGACTGAAGAAAAACATAATGAATAAAACGGAGACGGTTCCGGTGTTTCAAAAAATTCTGAAACACCGGAACCGTCCCTTTGTTTTCGTTTGAATCTGACCGGAAAGGCTGCTTATCAGCCAAAGAGCATATCGCGATCGTATCTGTAATCGTAATCGTCGGAACCGAGGTTTTCTTTTTCGATCAGTCTCATTGCATAATCTTCGGAGAAGTTATACTCACGCGCAAAGCTGAGGATATTCTTTTCACGATATTCGTCAAGGTCATTATGAAGATAGCGGCAGTAATCAGTCCAGAATCTTCCGTCCTCTTTGAGAATGGGCGCTGCATCGGGATAGACCTCGTATACCAGATCCGTGGGTACGTTTTTCAGACTCAGGTCGTATGCGGTTATCCACTTGTCGGGCATCGAAAATGCAAATACGAGATACCATACGCTTACGAATACGGTGATGATCCTGAAGTAGGGAATGTTCTCCCTGAAGATTCCTGCGATCAGGATTGTGGTCCATACGGTGAGTATCACGAGGAGCCAGAGTACATAAACCCTGAGGTGTGAAAGACCGTATACTCCGACATACAGATACATTCTGAGTGCGGATGATGCGATCATCACATAGGTACATACACTGATGATGAGCAGGATGGCCTTAAGGACTTTATTATCGGCAAAGTGTTTTTTGCAAAATGACACGAGTATCAGGTTTAGTATGGTGACCGCAAGGAGCTGGTAAAAACCTTCGTGTGCATACTCGGCGTAGGTATAGCCTTTGGGAAGCTCCATCTGTCCTACGAGATATACGAACTGAATTCCACTGAAAAGAAGATATACAACCGCTATCAGGCTGTTAAAGGTGATCGCAACGACTGCATCGAATTTCTTCGGTGCGGATGATTCGGGGAAAATTTCCGCGGGAAGGCATGCCGTCCAGGCGTAAAAAGCAAGGAATGACAGGACGAACTTGAAAGGGATACCAAACCAGTCTTCGGTGAGCTCGGGAAGATGGATACAGTCAAGGATATCTTCGACTATGTTTCCGAAGACAAGATCGGCCGATGAAAGCAGTGCCAGGATGATCCAGAGAAGAGGGATCGCGATGACCAGACCGAGTAAGACGCTCTTTACAGTCTTTTTACCCGCAGATTCCTGCGCGACACCTTCACCGCCCATTCCGGCAGCCGCCATGGCTTTGGCCTGTTTTACCGCTTTGGAGTCCGTGAAGGGCTTTGCGATGTTCTTGAGAGGGACGATCATCAGCTGTCCCAGTTTGCAGAGCATCGCTGTGATCTCCTTTGCTTCCTGGTTGGAGTAGATCTTGAGGAGAAGGCAGGAGAAGATGAGCAGTATTCCCATTCCGCTGCCGAACTGAAGGTCAACGGAGGAACTGATGCACTTGTGGATGGAAAGGAGCATAAGGACTATGCAGTAGAACAGCTTGATGTCAAACTTTCCGTCAAGATTTCTGATGAGACTCTTGCCCATGCTCTTGCAGTCCCATGCAAGGATCCCGAGTGTTGATGCCATGAAAAGCGGATATGTTACCGATGCCCGGTTTCTGTATATGAACAGTATGGCCAGTGCCGCCCATAAAAGAGCTTTTTTGAATGATCGTTTGTATCGAAAGATTTCCATAATGATTCTCCTGAGATTAGTTTCCTTTCCGGTATTCGAGCAGGTCGCCGGGCTGGCAGTCCAGTGCCCTGCACAATTTGCAGAGTGTGTCTACTTTGACGGCTTTGGCTTTGCCGGTTTTTAAGATTGACATGTTCGCCACAGTGATCCCGACCCTGTCGGCGAGTTCACTGACGCTCATTTTTCGTCTGGCGAGCATTACATCTATGTTGAATATGATCTTGTCTTCATCCATAGCCCGCCTCCTATATTGTCAGGTCGTTCTCGGCCTTCATCTCGGCCGCTTTCTGAACCAGATGTGACAGAGCGGCACAGCCCACCGAAACGGAAACACCGAGAAAATCTATTACCAGCGATCCAAGCAGCATTCCCGGGTGATTCATGCTGAGGAAGAATAAAACGATGTTGCCGATGAAGAAAAACACTGTGTCTCCAAGTGCGAGATAGGCCATGATCTTAAGATAGTGTGCGTTTTCCTGCGAGAATGAGTTATCGTCCATTATGTTCCTGGATATCTTCCATCCGAAAAAGAGGAAGATGTAGCAGGGGACGGCGGTAAGAAGGAGAAATACCATCCAGGGGGTAAACATATACGAAAATTCCGGATTGCGTATTACTATATCCTTGCCGATAATGGGGATGATGCCGAAATAAACGACTCCCACACAGAAGAATAATCCGAATACTCCGAATCCGAGCAAAATGCCCTGTATCCATCTCGCTAAGTTTTTCTGTGTCATAACAGCCTCCGTTTATGCCCGGGTTAAGGTGAGCCCGGTAATGATCATGATCTGTGAGGGCTTTGACTGCCCTTCGTGAGACAATATAGCACCCGGAATATTGTATGTCAACACAAAATTATCGTAACACGATAAAATATTTCTGAATCAAAAGAAATACTTATCGTATATCCTGCTTAAAAATGCGGTTATCGGTACCCGGAAAAGGTTATTTTTCCTAATAAATGCATTTTTAGATAATAAAACTCTTGCTTTGCCGTGTTTCAGATGATATATTGAAACTCCGTGATATATTTTCCTTGCTCACCTTCGGGGTGGGCCAGAGACCAAAAGGAGGTAACAGCATGAACAAGTATGAATTAGCTGTCGTTATTAATGCTGTAATTGATGACGACGCACGTGCCGCTGTACTTGAGAAGGTCAAGAAGTATGTGACCAGATTCGGCGGACAGATCGCGGATGTAGAAGAGTGGGGCAAGAAGAAGCTCGCTTACGAAATCCAGAAGATGACAGAAGGCTATTACTACTTCATTCATTTTGATGCTGACGGAACCGCAATTTCCGAGCTCGACAGTCGCATCAGAATCATGGACGGCGTCATCAGATACTTATGCATTAGACAGGACGAAGCATAAGGAGAACACTATATGAATAAAGTTATTTTAATGGGAAGACTCACAAGAGATCCCGAAGTCAGCAGTTCAACAACAGGAACGACTTTTGCCAGGTACAGTATCGCGGTGGACCGCAGGTTTAAGCGTGATGGCGAGCCTGATGCAGACTTTTTCAACTGTACTTCCTTCGGCAAGCAGGCCGAGTTCGTTGAGAGATATCTCAAGAAGGGTACCAAGGTTGTGGTTTCCGGAAGACTCCAGAACAACAACTACACCAACAAGGAAGGACAGAAGGTTTACGATGTCCGCATCATGGTCGAGGACATTGAATTCGCTGAGAGCAAGAATGCTTCATCCGATGGATCATTCTCTTCAGGATCCGCTTCATCGGGATCTTCAAACGGAGGAAATGATTTCCTCAACGTTCCCGACGGACTTGTAGAAGAGCTCCCATTCAGTTAACTCGTTAAGATTTGCAGGAGGCAATCATGGCATTTACCAAATCTGAGAGACCTGAAGGCCCCGCCAAGAGAAGAGGCGGCATGCATGCCAGACGCAGAAAGGTCTGCGTATTCTGTGGCAAGGATAATGTAATTGATTACAAGGATGCTAATAAGCTCCGTAAGTATATCTCCGAGGGAGGAAAGATCCTTCCCCGCCGTATCACCGGAAACTGCGCTAAGCACCAGAGAGAGCTTACCACAGCTATCAAGCGTGCACGCCAGATGGCAATCCTTCCTTACACCCAGGATTAATTCAGGTTTTGATCAAGACATAAGGCCCGGATCGTTAAGATCCGGGCTTTAATTTTTTCCAAATTGGTAAAATTCAACCTCTGATATCTTTAAATTGTGTAAAAATTTGTAATTTTTGGCATATTTTTGTGAATTATCCCATTGAACTTATATGCATAAATAGGTATTATAATATGTATCTATTTTGTGATAATTGTCTGTATTATTCTGTATTCGGTCGCAAAATATATTAATACTCAACAAATAGCTCAATAAAACGGAGGGGAGAAAATGGCTAGCGGAACAGCGTCGTTAAAGAGGGACGACAAACTGACATTTTTTTCGAAGATGAGTACCAAGATCACGCTTCTGATCAGCGCGATCGTATTTGTGCTTGTGCTCATTGAGATACTGGTTGCCACCAAAAGGGCATCCGGTGCAATGGAAGAAACATATCTCAACTATGCACAGAATCTTGCGGAAGAAGCTGCAATAGGAGTTGACTTTGCAACCGAATTCGGTGAAAAGGCTTACGGCGGATATGCCATGAACCTCGCTCAGGAAGCAGCCATTTCCATTAACTTCTCAAGAGAGTTCGGTGAGACCGTCTATAAGGCTTATGCGCAGAACCTCGCAGAGGAAGTTGCCAAGGCTATCGATGCTTCTGACGGCGGAAATCTGAACGCTCTCCTTAGGGATGTTCATATAATCGGCGTTGAAGGTTCATATGCATACATGGTATCCCCCACCGGTGTCATGCTCTGGCATCCTACCGCAGAGAAGATCGGCGGTCAGGTCGAGAATGCGGCCGTAAAGGGCATCGTGGCAGATCTTCAGGCCGGCAAGACCGTGGAGAACGGATCCGTTCTTTATGAGTATAAGGATGCACTCAAGCTTGCGGGCTATGCATTCACCGCGGACGGAAATATCCTTATCGTCACCGCAGATTATGACCAGTTCATGAAGATCGATTATGATACCCTTCTCGGAAATATCACCATTGACGGTGTCGAAGGTTCATATGCTTACATGGTCGCTCCCGACGGAACAATGCTCTGGCATACCAATCCCGAGAAGATCGGACAACCCGTTGAGAATGCAGCGGTAAAGGGCATCGTAGCAGACCTTCAGGCAGGTAAGACCGTTAATGACGGTTATGTCGTTTATGATTACAAGGGAGCTTTCAAGCTTGCAGGTTATTCCTTTACCGATACCGGTAATATCGTTCTTGTAACCGCCGACTATGACAAGCTCATCAATATAGATTACAGCAGACTCATCGGTGCGATCGAGATGTCGGGTGTTGAGGGATCCTATGCATATATGGTCTCTCCCGACGGAACGATGCTCTATCACACCAATTCCGAGAAGATCGGACAGCCCGTTGAGAACGCGGCCGTAAAGGGTATCGTGGCGGATCTCCAGGCCGGCAAAGAAGTTCCCAACGGATCATGTACGTATGAATACAAGGGTTCCTACAAGGTAGCCGGTTACGCATTTACCGGAAACGGAAACATAGTCATTGTTACCGCCGACAGGGACAAGATGATGGTAGGCGTTGATTCAATGAAGACAACGCTCATCATTACCGGAATCATCTTCCTCGTAGTAGCTGTGATCCTTGTTGCAATATTTACCATTGTTTTGCTCCAGGCACTCGACCATCTTGTTCCCGTTATCAACAAGACCGCAAATTATGACTTTACCGAGGATTCAAATTCCAAGGCTCTTGAAAAGAGAGGCGATGAAGTCGGTATAATCGCAAGGGCTATAGGTAAGACGAGAGACAATCTCCGCACCATGGTCGAATCCATTGCACAGGCGGGTACAAGCATCGACACCAACGTAGGATCTCTCCAGGCTACGATCGACAATGTCGGAAGGGTTTGCGAAGACAACTCCGCAACAACACAGGAGCTTGCGGCAGGCATGCAGGAGACTGCAGCTTCCACCACCACCATCGCGCAGAATATCGCGAATGTTCAGGATAACGCACGCGGCATTGACCAGCTTGCCGACGAAGGAAAGAAGCTTTCGAACGAAGTACTCGAGCGTGCCGGAGAACTTGCCGCAACAACTGATAAAGCAAGCAAAAAGACCATCGAGATCTACGAGAGCGTTAAGGTTAAGTCCGAAGAAGCAATCGTTGCATCCCAGGCGGTCAACAAGATCAATGAGCTCACCGGAACCATTATGGCGATCTCTTCACAGACCGGACTTCTTGCACTCAATGCTTCAATCGAGGCTGCAAGAGCGGGTGAAGCGGGACGCGGATTTGCGGTTGTCGCATCCGAGATCAGTAACCTTGCAACCCAGACCTCCGAAGCTGTCAAGAACATCGGCGGAATCGTTGATGAAGTCAACAGTGCGGTTGAACAGATGTCTGACTGCCTGACCCAGACCACGGGCTTCCTTGAGACCAACGTTCTTTCGGATTACGAGGAATTCGGCAAGGTAAGCGAACAGTACAAGAACGATGCCGATACCTTCGGAAAGAGCATGAATGAGATCAGGACCAACATCGGCCAGCTCGCTTCCGATATCGGTAAGATCGCGGATGCGATCGGCGGAATCGATTCCACCGTTACCGAGGCATCCCACGGTGTCGTAGAGATCGCCGAAAGAAGCAGTGAGATGGCATCCGATACCACCGACAGCATCAACAAGGTCGAAGAGTGCAAGAAGGTCGTTTCGGACCTCAACGATATCATCAATCAGTTCACACTCTGATAAGCCGTAAAACGCATAGTAAAAGCCCGCCGGACCGTAACGGTCCGGCGGGCTTTTTGTCTGTGTCCGATCAGTTGCTGCTTTCTCTTTCGAGTGACTCTTTGATGAACTTCATAAGCTCATCTACGGGAATGCCGTGTACGATGGATGCCTCTTCGAGTGTTTCCATCATTGCTGCGGGGCAGCTGATGCAGTGCATTCCTGCTTCCATGAGAACGGGAATGACTTCGGGCTTGGTCTGCATGATCTCTCCGAGAGTCATGTCGGGTCTGATACCGAATACCTCGAGGACATTCTCTTCGGCTTTATCTGTATTGTTGTTTTCAATATTTTCGGTGCTCATGATGATCTCCGTAAAAAATCTGTTTTTTGTATCTGAATAGACAGTATATCCCATATGTTGTGATTTTAACAACAGGGAATTTTTTGACCGTGAAAAAAGGACTTCCGGAACAGGATTGTATACACAAAAAACTCCCATTTTACGGGCTTTGTACGTAAAAAAGTACACGGCACTGCCTTGACTAATGTATACAATTTTAACTATAATGAATTCACTTGACGAAGTGGGACTAGAGACCGTTTTCGTCCAACAAATTTTTTTTATTTCAATAGGAGGTACTACTAAATGGAAAGACCTGAATGGCAGGATTTCAAAACAGGTAAGTGGGACAAAGAAGTAAATGTCCGTGACTTCATCCAGAGAAACTATCATCCCTATGACGGCGATGAGAGCTTCCTTGCAGGACCTACACAGGCTACCAAGGATCTTTGGGCACAGGTCCTTGATCTTCAGAAGAAAGAAAGAGAAGCAGGCGGCGTTCTTGATATGGACACCAAGGTTGTTTCAACCATCGTTTCTCACGGCCCCGGATACCTTGACAAGAGCAAGGAGAAGATCGTTGGTTTCCAGACCGACAAGCCTTTCAAGCGTTCACTCCAGCCTTGGGGCGGACTCAGAATGGCAGAGAAGGCATGTCAGGATAACGGATATGAGATGGATCCCGAAGTATCCGCTTTCTTCGCAGTAAACCGTAAGACTCACAATGAGGGATGCTTCGATGCATATACCCCCGAGATGAGAGCTTGCCGTACTTCTCACATCATTACCGGTCTTCCCGATGCTTACGGAAGAGGCCGTATCATCGGTGACTATCGTAGAGTAGCTCTTTACGGAATCGACAGACTTATCGAGGACAAGGAAGAGCAGAAGCTTTCCACCGATTACGTTATGACCGATGATGTCATCCGTCTTCGTGAAGAGCTCAGCGAGCAGATCAAGGCTCTCAAGATGATGAAAGAGATGGCTGCATCTTACGGATGCGATATCTCCAAGCCCGCTGCTAACGTACAGGAAGCTATCCAGTGGACCTACTTCGGATATCTTTCATCCGTTAAGGAGCAGAACGGCGCAGCAATGAGCCTTGGCCGTACCTCCACTTTCATTGATATTTACGCTGAGCGTGACCTTGCAAACGGAACCTTCACCGAGGAAGAGATCCAGGAATTCGTAGATCACTTCATCATGAAGCTTCGCTGCGTCAAGTTCGCAAGAACTCCCGAGTACAACCAGATCTTCGCAGGCGATCCCGTTTGGGTTACCGAGTCTCTCGGCGGCGTAGGCGTTGACGGAAGACACATGGTTACCAAGACCTCTTTCCGTTATCTTCACACCCTTGAGAACCTTGGTGCGGCTCCCGAGCCCAACCTCACCGTTCTCTGGTCAACCAGACTTCCCCAGAACTGGAAGAAGTACTGCGCTAAGATCTCCATCACCACATCTTCCATCCAGTACGAGAACGACGATCTCATGAGAGTTGTTCACGGCGATGATTACGGTATCGCATGCTGCGTATCCTCCATGGTCATCGGTAAAGAGATGCAGTTCTTCGGAGCACGTGCTAACCTTGCTAAGTGTCTCCTTTACGCTCTCAACGGTGGTATCGATGAGGTTACCAAGAAGCAGATCGGACCTAAGTATCGTCCCGTTACCGGCGATGTTCTTGACTATGATGATGTTATGGACAAGTTCATGGACATGATGGAGTGGCAGGCTGAGGTTTACGTTAACACCCTCAACATCATCCACTACATGCACGACAAGTACTGCTATGAGAGAGCAGAGATGGCTCTTCATGACAAGAACGTTAAGAGATATTTCGCAACCGGTATCGCAGGTCTTTCGATCGTTGCCGATTCCCTTTCCGCTATCAAGTATGCGAAGGTTGAAGTTATCCGTGACGAAGACGGAATCATCACCGACTTCAAGACCACCGGTGAGTTCCCTAAGTACGGAAACGATGATGACCGCGTAGACGAGATCGCTCAGGATATCGTACACAAGTTCATGACCGCTGTACGTCGTCACCACACCTACAGAGATGGTGTTCCTACCACCTCCATCCTTACCATCACTTCCAACGTTACCTACGGTAAGGCAACCGGTAACACTCCTGACGGACGTAAGAAGGGAATGCCTTTCGCTCCCGGTGCTAACCCTATGCACGGCCGTGATACCCACGGTGCTGTTGCATCACTGTCATCCGTATCCAAGCTTCCTTTCAACGATGCTCAGGACGGAATCTCCAATACCTTCACCATCATCCCCGGTGCACTCGGCAAGGATGACAAGGTATTTGCAGGAGACATTGATGTCGATCTCAGCAAGTAATAGGTTCTGATAAGTTGCAAATCCCCGAAGGCTACGCACCAAAGGAATGCATTACGGATCTTTTGTAAGCGGACCGCATGGTGCCTTGGCCGGAAGGGACTGAATATACAAATTTACGGAAAGGATACTCTTATGGATCAGAAAGACATGATAGATGATCTTGTGAAGATGCTCGACAGCGGTTTTGAAAACGGGACCGGTCATGTGAATGTTGACACCTCCGAAGATCAGACAGATGTAAAGGATGTCACGACCATGGGTTGCACGGATTGCTCCAGAACCCCTTTGGCTTGCAGCGTTCCGACTCTCCATCAGGGTATCGATGACTATCAATAATCCTAACAGGAGGAAAAACAAATGGCAGCAGAAGCAGCTACAGCACAGGTTAACAACCTTGTAAATCTTCTCGATGGTTATGCTACCAAGGGTGGCCACCATCTTAACGTAAACGTTCTTAACAGAGATACTCTTCTCGATGCTCAGCAGCATCCCGAGAACTATCCTCAGCTCACCATCCGTGTTTCCGGATACGCTGTTAACTTCATCAGGTTAACTCCCGAGCAGCAGGCAGACGTTATCTCCAGAACCTTCCACGAGTCTATCTGATCGCTGGAGATCATGAGAAAGTATGGGCCCGAAAGCTTACGCTTCGGGCCCGTTTTTAAAAGGAGAATCAGATGATAGGTCACATTCATTCTCTTGAAAGCTTCGGAACCGTAGACGGACCCGGCACAAGGTTCGTTGTATTTTTCAAAGGCTGCCCCATGAGATGCGCTTACTGTCATAACCCGGATACCTGGGAGATGGCGGGTGGCACCGATATGGAGGCAAAGTATATCCTCGAGCAGTATCACCGTAACGAGAGCTTCTATCAGAACGGCGGCGGTCTGACCGTTACCGGCGGAGAACCCCTCGTGCAGATAGATTTCCTTCTCGAGCTTTTTGAGCTCTGCAAAAAGGACGGTATCCACACCTGTCTCGATACATCGGGAATAATGTTCAATCCCGATAATGCCGAGCTTATGAAGAAATATGACAGACTCTGCGAACTGACCGATCTTGTAATGCTCGATATCAAGCATATCGATAATGAGCATCATAAGAGTCTTGTAAAGCAGCCCAATACCAATATACTGAAATTCCCGTTCTATCTTCAGGAGAAGAATGTAGACATGTGGATACGCCACGTCATCGTTCCGGGTCTTACGGATGATGACAAATATCTGTACGAACTCGGATATTTCATCGGACAGTTCCACAATCTGAGGGCACTCGATGCTCTTCCTTATCACGACATGGGTAAGAAGAAGTATGAGGAACTCGGAATAGATTATCCCCTCAAGGATGTAAAACCTCTCGATCCCAAGGTCCTTCTGGAAAAGAAAAAGGTTATCCTTGACGGTATAAGGAAGAGACGTGAGGAGCTTACCGCAGCGGGAGAGGTATTCACGCATTCCTAAATGATTTGGCTTAACTAACTATGATTAGTCTGGGCTAATTACTCTTTTTCTTGTAATAGTCAGACAATTATATTACTATAATACAGACGGATAAGTAGGGTATCCAGGAGTCCGAACGGACAATTTTTTTAGGAGGTGTTATTATGGCTTATAAGATTGGTGACGGATGTATCTGCTGCGGTTCTTGCGAGGCTCAGTGCCCCGTTGGAGCTATCTCAATGGCAGACGGAAAGTTTGAGATCGATCCCGAGAAGTGCATCGACTGCGGAGCATGCGCAGGACAGTGCCCTGTAGGTGCTATCGAGCAGGCTTGATCCATATAAGACTAAAGCGCAAGTGCTTAGCACTTGCGCTTTTTTTTATTCTCATTCGAAACCCTGGGCAAAGCTTATTCTTCTGAGCCCTGACTCTTTAGTTTTTCTTTTTCATCCTTGCTCATATTGGCAAACTTGGTATACTCGGGCAGCCATACAAGAGGGAATTCGTCTACGGGGCCGTTTCTCTGCTTCGCAATGATGATGTCGGATACGTTCTTTCTCTTGGTATCCTTGTTATAGTAATCCTCGCGGTAAATGAACATTACGATATCGGCATCCTGCTCGATCGCACCCGATTCACGAAGGTCGGAGAGCATGGGCTTGGGAGGTTTACGGCTCTCGACGGTTCTCGAAAGCTGTGAGAGTGCGACAACGGGGATCTCGAGCTCACGTGCAAGTCCCTTAAGGTCTCTTGAGATCTGGGAGACCTCCTGCTGTCTGCTTTCCGCACGGCCGGAGCCCTGCATCAGCTGGAGATAGTCGATGAAGATGATATCGAGCTTGCCTGCTGCTTTAAGCCTTCTGCACTTAGCCCTTACTTCGGATACCGAGATGCCCGGGGTATCGTCTATGAAGAGCTTGGACTTTCCGAAAAGGCTTCCGCTCTCTGTTATCTTCTGGTAGTCGTCGCCGGATACCTTGCCGTTTCGAAGGAGTGAGACGCTGACCCTTGAATTCATGGCCATAAGTCTGTTGGCCAGCTGGGTCGAGCTCATTTCCAGCGAGAAAATTCCGACGCCCTTATTGCCCTTGAGGGCCATATGCTCGGCGATATTGAGCGCAAATGCGGTCTTACCCATGGAAGGTCTTGCCGCTATGAGTATGAAGTCGGATTTCTGGAATCCCGATGTAAGGAAATCAAGATCGGCAAATCCCGTAGCAAGGCCGGTAACGGTTCCCTGGTTACGGTATGCGATCGCTACGTTTGAAAGCGCTTCATAGAAGATGTCGTCGATGGGCTTGATGTCCCTTACGACCCTTGACTGGGTGGCTTCGAAGATCTTCTTTTCCGCCTCGTCAAAAAGCTGTGTTGTGTCGGTTTCGTCACGGTATCCTTTTTCCGCGATCGCCTCGGCCGCACTTATAAGGCTTCTGCTTTCGGCCTTGCGGTGAACGATCTCCGCGTAGTACGTAGCATTGGCACTGGTGCTGGTAGCCGAATCCTTCATGATATCCATGATGAAAGCGAGGTTTGCGACATTCGCGGTCTTCTCGTTTTCACCGAGCTTATCCTTGAGGGTTACGGGATCGACCTTCTGGCCGTTGTTTTCCATCTCGACAATGATGTCGTAGACAGAGCCGAAGATCCTGTTATAGAACTCGTCTCCTGCCTTGATGATCTCCTGGACCTCGGATATGGCCTTGGAGGACATAAGCATACTGGTGAGTACGGCTCTTTCCGCATCATCGTCATGGGGCATTATTTTTTTGATGACATTTTCGCTGAATCCGTCCATATCAAGCCTCTTCGACTTTGACGCTTAAGGTTGCGGTAACCTGGGGATGAAGCTTGACCTGAACATTGTATGTTCCGGGAGCTTTGATCGCATCGTCGAGAACGATCTTCTTCTTGTCGAGAGTGATGCCGTGCTGCTTTGCGCATTCCTCTGCGATCTCTTTGGAAGAGACCGATCCGAATGAACGTCCGCCTGCACCGGTCTTGATGGATGTCTTTACCGAAAGGGAAGCGAGCTTTTCGGAGAGTGCCTGTGCCTCCGCAAGCTTTTCGTCTGCGATCTTCTTTTCGTTTGCTTTCTGGAGCTTAAGGTCGTTGATATTGGCTGCGGTAGCTTCCACGCCTATTCCCTTGGGAAGGATGTAGTTTCTTGCATATCCGTCGCTCGCATTTATGATGTCACCTTTTTTGCCGAGTTTCTTCTCGTCCTGTAAAAGAATAATCTTCATTAGATCTCACCGCTTTCTGTCAAAGAATCAATCGTGTTTTTAAGTTCGCCTATCGCTTCCTCTATCTGCGCACCTTCAAGCTGGCAGGCCGCAACGGAGAGGTGTCCGCCTCCGCCCATATGCTCCATGATGAGCTGGACGTTTACTTCGTCTATGGATCTTGCACTTATATGTATCTTACCCGCAAAGTCCGTGAGAACGAAGCTTGCCTTGATGCCCCTGATGTTGAGGAGCTCGTTCGCTGCCTGTGCTCCGATGAGGGTGGGGCTGGGACAGTCGTCTGCGGTACATACGCTTATCGCATATGCTCCGCGGTAGATCTCGGCCTGTGATACCGTATCCGCCTTAGCCCTGTATTCATCCGCACCTGCGCGGAACATCTTTCTTACTCTTGTTACATCCGCACCGCATCTTCTGAGGAATGCGGCCGCTTCGAAGGTTCTTACGCCGGCCTTGCTCTGGAAGGAGTTGGAATCGACCATGATACCGGAATACATGCAGTCCGCTTCCTCGGGGCGTATCTTGACGTTGTCCGCAGCATACTGGAGTATCTCGGAGATCATCTCACACGCACTCGATGCGTAAGGCTCGATATATGAAAGGGTCGCATTCTCGATGACTTCGCTTCCGGATCTGTGGTGATCGAGAACAACGATGGTCTTGCAGTACTTGATAAGGTCGGGGCATTCCGTGATGGAAGGCTTGTTGACGTCGACCACAACGAGAACGGAACCGGCGTTTGCAAGGTCGATGGCCTGCTGCGAGCTTATCATGACCTCTTCGTATTCCTCGCCTCCGCTTATGAAGGTATCGATAAGGGGCTGGACCTCGCTCGTGGGGTTATCCATGACTATGTAAGCGCTCTTGCCGAGGACCTTGGCGATACAGTAGATACCGACGGCGGCACCGAACGAATCCGCATCGGGACGGCTGTGCCCCATGATGAGGACATTGTCCTTGGCCGTGATGATCTCACGGAGTGCCTGTGCCTTGACGCGGGCCTTGACCCTTGTACTCTTTTCGATGGTCTGTGACTTTCCGCCGTAGTAGGTAACCTGGTCCTTGGTCTTGATGACCGCCTGGTCGCCGCCTCGGCCGAGTGCGAGGTCTATAGCGTTACGTGCGTACTCATAATTCTGTGCATATGTGAGACCGTCCACACCGAGACCGATACTGGTCGTGACTGCCATGGAGTTCTCACCGAGCTTGACCGTCTTGATATCCTGGAGCAGTTCGAAATGTCTGTCCTGCATCTCGGCAATCGCTTTCTTGCGGAGGATCACAAGGTACTTATCCTTCTCGGTCTTACGGCATATTCCGTCGAGTCCGGAGATGTATTTGTTGACCTTTCTGTCTATGAGTGCCGCAAGGAGACTCTGCTTGACTTCCTCGACACTTTCCATAGCCTCGTCGAAATTGTCCAGGTAGATCATTCCGACGCAGAGCGACTGGTCATCGAGTTCCTGAAGTGCGATGTTGAGTGCGGTCTTGTCGAACATGAACATCGCGATGAGATATCCGTTGTAGCCTTCGGCCTCTATCAGGTCGCTGTTTTCGGCCATTTCCTTAAGAGGGATCCTCTTGAGGCGGATGCTGTAATCCCTGCCTTCGTGCTCGATATCGAATTCAGCCTCGTCCGAATCCTCTTCCCTGGGGAGCTTGTCTCCGGTGATGACGGGGAATATGGAGGTGATGGACTTGTTGTATTTCCTGGGTTCGTCGGTGATCTGCTCGAAAGCGATGTTGGTCCACATCACCTTGCCGTCCTCATCAAGGAGGGCATAGGGTATGTCGAGTTCCCTTAAGAGCTTTCTCTGGATCTGCCCGTACTCGGTCGCAAAGCTCACGAGCTCGTTCATGATCATGGGCTTGTTATTGTAGTAGAGAGTAAGGGAAACAATAAAGTAGAAAACGGTAAATACGCAAAGGAGCGCACCTGCCTGAATGCTTACAAGGAATATGGCTGCGTTAACGGCAAGGAGAAGCAGTCCGAGATATATGCTGAAACGCATATAGGATCTTAAATGTCCCTTTACCTTTAAGCGGGTTTTCATCATCCGGTTTTTCCTTTCACAAATAATGAAAAAGACTCAGTACATTATAGCATAAACCCTTGTATAAAAACATATCGAACCTATTATAAAAGGACGGCTTTCGTGTTCCGTCACGCCCGGGTAAAAACCTGCGGCGGAACATGAAAACCGTCCTTTGATCTTATGAAAACGAATGTTATTGATCACTTTCCGGCCTTGATCTTTTCAAGTGCGCCGGTGCCGATCAGGCACTCGTGATCCCTGTCGAGGAATGAGGCTCCCGATTTGGGGACGATCCGCGCTTTTCCGAACTCGGATGCCGCCTCGGCAAAGTTCATCGCCATGGCATATTCCTCGCCTTCCACGGGGATGACCAGAAGGTATCTGCCGGTGGAGGTGTTCTTGTAAAGGGATGTATCGCCGCTGTATGCGAGGCCTGCGGATGCGAGATCGTAGAGGTCTCCGATCATATCGAAGGTTATGGTCACGATGCAGCCGCCTTCGCGGATACGCTCTTTTTCCTTTTCGAGGGTCTCAAAGAAGGGCTTGCCGAAATCGGTAACATTCTTTCTGACAGAAGGCTTGGCCGGAGAATGCTTGCGATCCCTGAAAACGGGAGCACCGGTCTCAATACCTTCATCATCGTCGTCGATATCGTCCGCATCATCGCCGTATTCGGGTGTGATGCCCTCGGCTGAGTGCTCGGGTGAGAATCTGGAGAATCTCGTGTCGAGCTCCTCGGCATCCTCTGCCTTGCTGATGATCACGGAAAGGGAGCCTTCTCCCATGGGAATGGCTTCGATCATTACGGGGTGGTTTTCCCTGGCCCTGAAGTCGATGCCGAATCTTTCGTTGGTCTCTTCGATGATGTCCCTGAAGAGTGCGGTCGCGGCCTCGGATCCGTAGGCGAGGTCGCCCGCATCGATCCAGCGCGATTTCAGATATTCACTTGTAAGGGTACACTTCACCCGAAGGTTACCCAATACCTCAATGTTCACTTATTTTTCCCCCATCTTTTTCAAGATTTTCATATAATATCTGTTTTGCCATAGTGCGTCAAGAAAAATAATGTACAAATACTATACTTGTAGTATATATCGGGCTTTTTTCCGGAAAATATACCCAAATGACACCTGTGTCGGCAAAAATTCGGTAAATTTTCCCATTGAATGGATCCCGCATCCTTTCGGATAATGGCCGTGCATCTTCTTAAAACCCCGGCGGCGGAAAGGGGATGAATCCAAAAAGAGGGCCCCGAAAGGCCCAAAATAACACATTCGATATATCCGCAGCATCCGACCTGCGGATAGAAAGAAACGCATGCAATATCACATTGTCATGGATCGGTTTTCCTTTCTTCTTTCTTTCGCCGGAGATCTTCCTCCAAAATATCTTATGTGGCCAAAATAACCTATAGATCAATAAAATACAGCCCGAACAGATGGGCAGGTTGTCTTTTTGCGAAAAAAGGCAGCCCTTAGATGCGTTTTGCACTGTCCGGACCGATTTGGTCCGATGAGCCGCTTTTAAACAGAGGGTGCCACGGCTCTGCAAGGAAAATATATTCACGGTATATTTGGATTCCTTTTGGATAAGACGGAGCCCGGATCAAGAATACTTATATCAATGGCCATTTACTAAATTTTAATAATTTTCGGTAGTGGTCGAAGGTAAATGTCATGAAGCCGACCCTGTGCCGCAATCACCTGCGGTGCGGGGTCTTTCTTACTTAACGGACGGCTTAAAAAGTAATGACGGATAAGCGCCCTTGTGATAAAATAACTTTGTATGGTCAAGAGGTGCGGCCATTCAATTTTTTGATTGGAATTTTGATATGAAAAAGAGAAAAAATCATGCCATCATGGTGCTGATCCCGATCCTTTTGATCCTTATAGTCGGGGCAGTTACCGTTGGTATTCCTTTATATAAGAAATATTCTTACGGCAAAGATATGGCCGATCTTCACGAGCACTACGGAGTGTCCGGCGACATGGCCGCGATAATCCTTCAGAACGAGCAGACAGCATACCAGGCCCTTGTAAGGGACGGAAGATGTTATTTTGACTATGATACCGTCAGGGCTTTTCTTACCCAGGGTTTCTTTTACGACGGAAATTATAACGGCGGAACCCTTATGTTCACGACCGCCAAGGAAACCTATGAGGTAACGGACGGCTCCAGCTCGTACAGTGTTTCCGGCGTCACCACCGACCTGGGATTTCCTCTTACCCTGAGGGAGAACAACCGTCTGTACATCTCGGTGGATTACCTGAAGATGTTCTGCACATTTACGGCCGAGACTTACGAATGCCGAGTCCAGCTTAACACCCAGTGGGGTACCACGCGTGAGATGCGCACCGTCACCAGGGATACCCAGATCCGCGAAAGAGGCGGCATCAAGAGCCCCATCCTCAGAGAGGTTGAAGAGGGCGAGACAGTCGAGCTTATCGAGGCAATGGAGGACTGGAGCAAGGTCAAGACCTCCGATGCGATCATCGGGTATATCGAGAATAAGAGGATGACCTCTGCCGAGCCCGTTACCGACATGGCACCCATCGCTCCCGCGCTTCCCGAGTACACGACGGTAAGACTTGATACGAGAGTAAATCTCGGTTTCCATCAGATCTCCGGCTTGGGCGGAAACGACACCCTGGGCGAAGCGCTGGGCGAAGCGGTCGGGATCAATGTCATCGCACCCACATGGATATCGATCACCGACGAGCAGGGTTCGTTAAGGAACTTCTGCTCCGCCGATTATGTCGCGAAGTGTCACCAGAAGGGACTTAAGGTCTGGGTTGTTGTCGACAATTTCAATTATGCGAATGAGAACGGCTTTGATCTGGATGAGACGCTTCTTTTGTCCGACACGGTAAGGAGAAGGAAGCTCGCCTCGGATCTTGTCGCAGCCGTTATTGAAGTCGGTGCCGACGGACTGAATTTCGACTTCGAGGGAATGCCTGCGGAAAGCAGCGATTATTTTGTACAGTTCCTCAGAGAAACTTCCGTACTCTGCAGACAGAGCGGAATATGCCTTTCGACGGATAACTACGTTCCCTATGATTACAATTCACATTACAGGCTCGACCTTCAGGGACAGTTTGTTGATTACGTCCTGATAATGGGCTATGACGAGCACACTCCTTACGGCGGAACCGCAGGAAGCGTATCCAGTCTCGGATTTACTTCGGACGGACTTACGCTCACGCTTGAAAAGGTTCCCTCGGAGAAGATCATCAACGCGGTTCCTTTCTATACCGTCGTATGGACCACCAAGGACGGAGTGACGACAGGAAAGTACCTGACACTCGTAAACCAGGCTGAATATGTTGCAAATCTCGGCATCGCTCCCGTTTGGGATGAGGAGACCTCGCAGAACTACCTTGAGTGGAGGGAAGGAACCACACTTTACCAGGTATGGCTTGAGGATACTTCATCGCTCATGGCCAAGCTCAATGTGATGAACACACTCGACCTCGGAGGAGTCGGAGCATGGAGGATCGGATACGGTACTCCGGACTCGTGGAATCTTCTCAGGGTCTATACATACGGTCAGTAAGCCATTGAAAACAGCGGTCTACAAAATAGAACAGCCCGAAGGCCCGCTTACGGAGAACGATCTTAAGGCGATCGTCGAATGCGGCAGGATCGTAAAGGAAGGCGGACTGGTCGCTTTCCCGACAGAGACGGTATACGGACTCGGCGGTGATGCACTGAACGAAGGCTCCTCCGCGAAGATCTATTCCGCAAAAGGAAGACCCTCGGACAATCCGCTGATAGTGCATATTTCGGATATGGCTTCGCTTGAGAGCATTGTTTCGGAGATCCCCGAAGAATGCAGGATACTTGCAAAAAGGTTCTGGCCCGGACCTCTCACGATGGTCCTTAAGTCATCGGGAAAGGTTCCGAAGCGCACGACGGGCGGACTGGATACGGTCGCCGTAAGATGGCCGGATGACCTCACGGCTCAGCAGCTTATAAGACAGTCCGGCGGATATATAGCCGCGCCGAGCGCCAACATTTCCGGAAGACCGAGCCCTACGGCATTTAAATATGTGCTCGAGGATATGGACGGACGCATCGACGCGATAATAGACGGAGGCGTAAATCCGATAGGACTGGAGTCCACGATAGTCGATCTGTCCGGTGACAGGATCATGGTCCTTCGTCCCGGGTTCATAACAAATGAGATGCTCTCGGAAGCTCTCGGAAGAGAAGTCATAACCGATCCCGCAATTCTTGATCCGGACTGCAAGGACAGACCCAAGGCACCGGGAATGCGGTACAGACATTACGCTCCGAAGGGAGAGGTCAGACCGGTAAAGGGTTCGGATGAAGCGGTTCAGGGTCACATAATCCGTGAACTTGCGAAGGCAAAAGGTGCCGGCAGGAAGACCGGAGTGTTCTGTTCGGCAGAGCATGCGCCCAAATATGACGCGGATGTCATAAGAAGCGCCGGCTCTCTCGATGATGCGGCGGGTGCGGCGCACGAATTCTATTCCGCGCTCAGGGATATGGATGATGAGAATGTCGAAGTCATCTTTGTGGAGAATTTTACGGACCGGGGATTCGGACAGGCTTTCTGGAACAGACTGCTCAAGTCCGCAGGTTCGAAATGGGAGGAATTAAAATGAAAATATCGATCGGATGCGACCATGGCGGATATGCACTTAAGGAGCACCTTAAGAATTATCTGACCGAAAAAGGATATGAGATCCAGGATGTCGGAACATATTCCGAGGACAGCTGTGATTATCCCAAGTTCGCCTATGCTGCGGCAAGACTCGTAGAGAAGGGCGAATGCGAGAAGGGAATTGTTGTATGTACCACCGGAATCGGTGTCAGCATCTGTGCAAATAAGGTACAGGGCATCAGATGCGCTCTCTGCTCGGATCCTTTGAGTGCCAAGATGACCAGGCTCCACAACGATGCCAACATGCTTGCGCTCGGTGCGGGGATCATAGGTCAGAACCTTGCCGAGACAATTGTCGAGACATTCCTTGAGACAGAGTTCTCCGGGGCACAGCGCCACGCAAGAAGGATCAGACAGATCGAAAATCAGGATTAATTAACAGGAGAAGCGGTATGGGAAAAGTAGTTGTAATGGATCATCCTTTGATAAGACACAAGATCGGTTTTATCAGAAGAAAGGAAACAGGAACCAAGGAATTCCGCGAGACCATCGGTGAGATAGCGATGCTCATGTGCTATGAGGCAACCAGGGATCTCAGACTCGAGGACGTTGATATCGAGACTCCCATCTGCAAGACGACCGTCAAGCAGCTTGCCGGCAAGAAGCTCGCAGTCATCCCCATTCTCAGGGCCGGACTCGGAATGGTAGACGGAATGCTTTCAATGATCCCTACCGCCAAGGTGGGACACATCGGACTTTACAGGGATCCCGACACCTCCAAGCCTGTTGAGTATTATTGCAAGATACCCGCAGACTGTGCGGAAAGAGAGATCTTTGTTGTAGATCCCATGCTCGCAACGGGCGGATCCGCATCCGAAGCGATCACAATGCTCAAGGTAAGAGGATGCAAGAACATTCACTTCCTCTGCATCATCGCCGCACCCAAGGGCATCGAGGTATTAAAGGAAGCACATCCCGATGTTGATATCTTCATCGGTTCCGTAGACGAGAAGCTCAACGATCATAACTACATCGTACCCGGACTCGGCGATGCCGGCGACAGGATCTTCGGTACCAAATAATGGATGATAAAAAGAGAGAAGATTATATAAGCTGGGATGAGTATTTCATGGGTGTTGCCCATCTTTCGGGCCTTCGGAGCAAGGATCCGAGCACTCAGGTCGGGTGCTGCATCGTAAGCCGCGATCACAAGATACTCTCAATGGGCTATAACGGTCTTCCCAAGGGATGCAGCGATGACGAATTCCCGTGGGGAAGGGAAGGCAATCCCGGCACCAATAAGTACGCATATGTAACGCATTCCGAACTGAATGCGATACTCAATTACAGGGGAGGATCTCTTGAGGACACCATCCTTTACGTTTCTCTTTTCCCCTGCAATGAATGCGCAAAGGCTATAATACAGGCGGGCATCAAGGAGGTTGTGTACCACAGCGACAAATACGCGGGTACCGACGCCAATGTCGCGGCCAAGAGAATGTTTGACGCAGCAGGCGTGAAATATACCCGGTATGAGGACACAGGCAGGAAGATAGAGATCGATCTATGATGAAAGCTTTGCCCATAAACAGGATACTTAAGAATGCAAAGGTAAGGAGAGGATGCAGAGCCGCGCTCAGCGGATTGCTTGCTCCCATTCTTGTGTTCACCCTTGCTGTGGCGGGCAGGATCGATGTCGAAGCCACGACCCAGCAGCAGATAGATCAGGCCCAGCAGGAAAAAGAAGAACTTGAGGCGCAGCAGCATGCCAACCAGGAGTCGCTCGACGAGCTTAAGACAGAGCAGGGAGAGCTGCAGGTCAAGGTTAACGAGCTGAACGGGCAGCTTGCGGAGATAGGGGACAATCTCCAGACTCTCGAGCAGGGGATGATCGACAAGCAGGCGGAGATAGAGGCCACAAGGCTTGCACTCGAGGAAGCGATCGCAACCGAAGAGTGGCAATACGAATGCATGGTCATCAGAGTCCGCGATATGTACGAAAGAGGAAATCAGGATTATCTGTCCGCGATCCTCGGAGCAAGGTCCTTTTCCGAAATGCTGACCGCAGCCGATTTCTTTGAAAAGATCGAAAGCTACGACAAGAAAAAGCTCGAAGAGTTCAAGGCCAACAGGGCATTCATAGAAGAGCAGAAGGCGCGTCTCGAGATGGAACAGGCCGAGCTTGAGAGCCTTCAGCAGCAGACCGTCGAACAGCAGAATATGGTCAGTGGTATAATATCCGAGACAAGAAACGTGATGAGCGTTTATGCCGACCAGATAGAGGATGCCGAAGCTGCCGCACTTGCATACGAAGCCGCCATCAAGGCAAAGGAAGCCGACATAGCTTACCTTAAGCAGAGACTTGCCGAGGAACAGGCTCTTTCGAGAGCTGCCGCAAACGGCGTTTGGAGGGATATTTCCCAGGTGACCTGGGAGGAAAATGACAGATATCTTCTGGCCAACCTCATATACTGTGAGGCGGGCGGCGAACCTTATGACGGACAGGTTGCCGTCGGAGCCGTCGTTATAAACAGGCTGCTCAGCGCAAGATATCCCGATACACTGACAGGGGTAATTTACCAGAGGGGCCAGTTTTCACCCGCGGGAAGCGGAAGACTGGCGATCGCACTCGCACAGAACAAAGCGACATCCAGCTGTTACCAGGCGGCGGACGAAGCAATGTCGGGAGTGACGAATGTCGGAACATGTGTCTATTTCCGGACACCGATAGAGGGACTTACCGGAATTCAGATAGGACATCATATATTTTACTAAGGGGGTAACATACGGATGAAGCTGTTACACATAGCGGACGTTCATCTTGATTCCAAAATGGAATCCAAGCTGGACAAGTCCAAGGCTTCTTTGAGGAGGGATGAGCTGCTGGACACGTTCTGCGGTATCGCAGACTATGCCGATGAGAACGGAGTAAGTGCCGTGATCATAGCGGGAGATCTATTCGATACCAGGAATGTAAGAGTGGGAGCGGTGAACCGCGTGAAAGCGGCATTCAATTCCCATCCGGATGTAACCTTTATATATCTCAAGGGAAATCATGACGAGGCTGCGTATTTCGAGGGAGACTACCCCGGAAATCTCATCATTTTCGATAAGGCCGGCATTGACAGCTTAAGTCTCAAGACCGCTTCGGGAAAAGCTGTGAACATCATCGGAATAGTGCCGGGCGAGGACGGATTTGACAAGGCATACACCGAGCTCAATCTCGATTATGATGCGATGAACATCGTTACGATGCACGGAGCTGTCGGTGAATACCAGGGTAAGGATAAGGCTGAGAACATCGACCTTTCCAGACTCAGGAACAGAAATATCGACTATCTTGCACTCGGTCATTACCATATCTTCACAGAGGGCGAACTTCCTTCAAGAGGAAAGTACTGTTACCCCGGATGCCCCGAAGGAAGAGGGTTTGACGAGTGCGGTGAGCATGGCTTTGTTATCATTGATATAGATGATGACAGTCTTTCTTTCAAAACATCTTTTGTTCCCTTTGCAAAAAGAAATATCTATGAGATCGAAGCTGATATCTCGGATTGCATGACTACTCCCGAGATCGACAGCCGTATCGGCGAAGCGATAAAGGGCTCTCCCGCAACGTCGGACGATCTTGTCAGAATAGTCCTTAAAGGCGAAACCGCGGTTGATGCTGAAAAAGATATCGAGCATGTCAGAAGACAGGTGTCCGGAAGATTCTTCTACGGAGAAGTGAAGGATCAGACCAGAGTCGCCATCGACTACGATGAATACCTCCACGAAGCATCCCTTAAGGGAGAACTGGTAAGACTTCTTAAGGAAGAAGACCTTACCGAGGATGAAAGAGGACTTATCGTAAGATGTGCCGTACAGGCTCTTAAGGGGGAGGACATCAGTTTATGAAACTCGTTTCTTGCCATATAGACAATTTCGGAAAGATCTCCGGCGAGGACAGGGATTTTTCCGCAGGACTCAATTGCATCTGCACAGATAACGGAACCGGAAAATCGACACTGGCGTCATTTATCAAGGTCATGCTCTACGGCTTTTCCGGTGAGAAAGTAAGAAAGAACGAATACGAGAACGAAAGAAAGTTCTTCAGGCCCTGGCAGGGCGGAACCTACGGCGGTAATCTCACCTTCGAAAAGGACGGGGTGAATTACTGCATCTACAGGACCTTCGGAACCAAAGAGTCGGAAGACGTTCTCAAGATAATGAATACCGAGACCGGTATGGCTGATCATTCCTTCGAGCCTGTTCCCGGAATCGCACTTTTCGGGATCGATGCGGACTCCTTTGAAAGAACGGCATATGTATCGCAGCAGGATTGCGCAACGAGCGTAACGGGCGACATCAGCGCCCGTATCGGCGGCGTCTCCGAAAAGGACGACGATATGAGAAGATATGCCGCTGCGGACGAGATCCTCAAGAAGGAAAGCGACAGACTTAATCCTTCGAGAGCAACCGGTCTTATCAACAAGGAGGAGAACGAACTCTCCAAATTAAAGGATCTGTTCAGGAACATCGATTCGCAGAAGGGGCTCTGTGTCGAACTTTCATCGAAGGCCGAACAGGCTGCGGTCAAGTCTGAGGAAGACAGAAAGTCGCAGATAAAACTCAAGAACAGACTTGATGCTCTGAGAAAGTATTTCGATCTCAAGGAGCAGAAGGACAATTACGATAATCTTAAAGAAGCACGCGAGAAAGCGGAGAATGAGCTTCGCAGTGCCAAGAGCATCTTCGAGGGAACCATCCCCACTCAGGAAGAGGCTGAAAAATGGGTCGAAACTTCTATTGCGCTCAGAGACGATGAGAAGGAGTTAAGATCCCACGATCTTACTCCCGCGGAAGCAGAAAGGCTTGAAGAAGAAACCAGAAAATTTGCAAAGAAGATTCCCGCATCATCCGAGATAGACAAGCTTCTCAAACAGTGGAATATGATCCAGGAACTCAAGGATGAGCTTCCCGACAGAAGAGACCAGGCCGAGATGATCAAGAACCAGGCTCTCGAAGAACAGAGGGAGAAGTACAAGCCGTTCATAGCACTTGCAACCGGAGGCGCCGTGATCATTCTTGCCGCCGTCCTTGCGGCTGTGATCACCAAGATATATCCCATAGTGGCTGCATCGGTCATCGGCATCGCATTGATAGTTTACGGACTTGTGCTCCGCAAAAGGCACAATGACGAGACCAGAGCCAAGGGTGAGGGAACTTCCAAAAGATATAACGAGCTTATGGAACAGATCGCCGAGGACGAGGAGCTCGTCGAAGGCACCGAGATGGATGCACAGGACCTCCTCGGAGCCGTAGGTGTAACCTATGTCGGAAGATCCGCGATGAGTGATCTCATCAACCTGAGAAACCAGGTGAGGGAGTATGAAGCTCTCGGCAACAAGAAGAAGCAGTATGAAGAGCTGGTGAAGGAAAAGGATTACGAAGGCAGACTTTCCGCCGTCAAAGAATATGTCAAGAAATGTTCCATCATGGGAACCAGATCGTCAATCCCCGAGTCCGATGCTTCCGAAATATGCCTGCCCGTAAGTGAGATCGCTACCAGAGTCGAGCAGATCACGGTAAGACAGTCGGAAGTCGATGATGCGGTCACCAGAGTAAAGGTTTTCGAAACGGATCACAATGTTTTGGCTTATAACGGACTTGTCCGTCCCGAGGATGATACGGTGACGGTGTTTGATCTTGAGACCGCCCTTAAGAAATGCGAGGAATCCATCGCGAACGACGATAAGCTCGTCGAGTCCTGTAAGAAAGAGCTTCAGGAAGCCGAAGAGATCTGTGCCACCATGGAAAGCGCGCACGAAGAGTACGAAAGACGTTCCGAAGAGCTTGAGGTCCTCAAGAAGAGATACGATATCGTTACCAAGACAAGAGAGTATCTCTCCATCGCAAGGGATAATTTCAATACCAGATACATCAAGGACATCCAGGCATCATTCGATAAGTATTTCAAGATGCTCTCCGGCGACGACGGCAAGGTATTCACCATCGATGCCAACCTGAACGTAACCTATGTCGAGAAGGGACAGCCCAGGGTTCCCGATACCCTTTCCGAAGGCTACAAGGATCTTGTCGGACTGTGCAGAAGAGTTGCCATGGCCGATGCAATGTATGCTTCCGAAAAGCCCTTCATCGTTCTCGACGATCCCTTCGTCAATCTCGATGACAAGAAGCTTTCCGGTGCAACCCGCTTCATCAGTGATGTTGCTTCGGGATATCAGATCATCTACTTTACCTGCCAGAGCGCAAGAAAGTTCAGCTGATAACAGTATGTATAATTTAAAGAGTCAGGAGATGTCTTCTCCTGACTCTTGTTTTATTTATTTGCGGGTGACGCGGCTTGTATGAGGATTCGAGACTTCGTCGCCTGCGGTAGAAACGGCCGCCTGGCCTGAACGAAGTGAATGGCCTGCGGCATGAGCTAAATTGATTGTCGAACAAGTTTCGCGCCTGACGACGAAAGGCGAGAATCCTCATACACAGCGGCAGGACCCGCGGAGTAACAAAAAAAAGTCAGGAGAAGACATCTCCTGACCCTTGTTTGGTATATATATTTATAATCCTCTGGAATCGAGATATTCGCTGAGGGTGTCGAATTTGTCCCTCTGTATTGTGACCAGCAGGCTGTTCAGCTGCCTTAAGCAGTTGCTTGTCTGCTCCTGGGTGATAAGTCCTTTTTCGAGGGCGTCCGCAAGCTCGTCGAGATCTACTACCTTGAGTCTGCCCGAAGGATATA